>JAEEGL010701840.1_pt1 | contig 13270 bp, 8 predicted proteins | sample 9134231 | NCBI WGS metagenome assembly JAEEGL01 (sample SAMN16246548, study PRJNA631951) | gut metagenome | biome: gut microbiome; feature: rumen; material: fiber-attached | host: Bos | place: Iran: Karaj | collected 2018-10 | reverse complement strand
TTTCGGATTCTTTGGCGTGCAGATTGCCTACGCACTGCAAAGCGCCAACATCAGCCGCATTTTCTCGACCCTTGGAGCCGACCCGCACAACCTGAGCTACTTCTGGATTCTGCCGCCGCTCATGGGTATGATTGTACAGCCTCTCGTGGGTCTGTTCAGCGACAAGACCTGGACACGCTTCGGTCGCCGCATCCCCTATCTGTTTGTGGGTGCTGCCGTGGCTGTTGCCGTGATGTGTCTGCTGCCTAACGCCGGCTCGTTCGGCCTCACTGTGGGCGCCGCCATGACCTTTGGTCTCATCTCGCTCATGCTGCTCGACACCAGCATCAACATGGCCATGCAGCCCTTCAAGATGATGGTGGGCGATATGGTAAACGAGAAACAGAAAGCTAAAGCCTACTCCATCCAGTCGTTCCTGTGCAATGCCGGTTCGCTGGTGGGCTACCTCTTCCCCATCATCTTCACCTGGATTGGCATCCAGAGCATTGCTCCGCAGGGCGAAATTCCCGACTCGGTGAAGTGGTCGTTCTATGCCGGTGCCGCCATCCTCATTGCTTGCGTGTTCTACACCACCATCAAGGTGAAGGAGTACACCCCTGCCGAGATGGCCGAGTTCCAGGCTGCCGCCAATGCCGAGAACGAAGAGAATGCCAAGGCAGCCGCTAAGGGTCAGGCACAGTACAAAGCCAGTCCGCTCAAGGTGTTCATGCAAGTGGGCATTGTGCAGTTCTTCTGCTGGGCAGCCTTCATGTATATGTGGACTTACACCAACGGCTCCATTGCCGAGACCGCCTTTGGCGTAGATATGCATGCCGAGGGCTATGCCGCCACCAAGGCTTACCAGAACGCTGGCGACTGGGTGGGCGTGCTCTTTGCCGTGCAGGCCATTGGCAGTGTCATCTGGGCTGTGTTCCTGCCTAAGTTCAAGAATGTGAAGTGGGCCTATGCCGTGAGTCTGCTCGTGGGAGCTGTCGGCTTTATCATGGTGCCCATGATGAGCGACAAGTACATGCTCTTCCTACCCTACTTCCTGATTGGTTTCGCATGGGCTGCTATGCTCGCCATGCCATTCACCCTCATCACCAACGCACTCGAGGGCAGCAACCGCATGGGCACCTATCTGGGCCTGTTCAACTGCACCATCTGCATTCCGCAGATTGTGGCCGCCGCATTGGGTGGCGTGCTTCTCTCGTTGCTGGGCAGTGTGCAGGGCCACATGCTCATCCTGGCCGGTGTCTTCCTCATCCTTGGAGCCCTCTTCGTGCCGCTCATCAACCGTGAGTCGAACCGCGAAATTATGAAGGGCATCCGCAACCAGCTCAACGAACTCCAGGCACAGATTGCCGGAAACAAGAAAGAGATTCACTCCGAACTCGATGCCATCAAGGCAAAACTCACCGACAAGAAGTAAAAGTGCGCTTTTCATTGCATCAAGTGTGCTGCCCCACTCGGGCGGCACACTTTGTTTTGCCCCCTTTGCCCCTCCTGAAGAGTGGGAGACAGGACAGTGGCACAAATTTTTGTTGACGATGTGACTGATAATCAATGTAATATAAAAATCGTACCACTTTCGTGAGGGTGACGCTGGTTGTTTTAATCAGACAATGGATGACTATTGATTGACAATTATTCCATTGATGACAATTGTCTCTACGGAGTTGAGGAGTATAGGAGTGCCTCTTGGGTGCAGTGCTCGCAACACACAACCACGTTACAATATAATCTCACAAAGCAGGTGGCATGCAAAGCCGCTCGGTTAAGCGCGAGGTTATTTGGACGGGCTGCGCCCTTAAAATTACAATGCTTCGCATTAAAATTATAAATGTAAAAATTCAAGCGCTGGCGCGAGAAAAAATTTGGGGATGGATGAATTCTTAGGGAAATTGTGGAAATTGTGGAAATTGTGGAAATCGTGGAAAAGCGGGAAAATTGGGAAAGTTGGGAAATCATGGAAATTGTGAGTTTGAATCAATTAATTAACTGATTTTGAACAACATTGAACAATTTCATATCATACCGCAAATGTGTACTTTCGTACTGCAATCGTGTGCTTTCGTACAGCGATCGTCAGGGATTGTACCGCGAACGTAAGATATTGCACTGCATAGGTGCACAAAATATACGCTACCGTAATTGTGCCTAATGGGTCTAACAAGCCAAATGTATGAAAAACTTATCAAAGATCGTGTATGCGGGCAAAGATAGAGGATGAATATTCGGGTAGCAATGTTATCCGCACAAAAAACGATGACTTTTTTATAATTTGAGCGCTTCTTCCGCACATCTATTGTGTTTTATAACTACATTTGTTATATTTGCAATCTAAACACCATTAATCTTCAACCTGGCAATGAATATCTGGAAAAATAAGTATCGGTTGCATTCGCCCATTGGCGGTGACATCTTACAAGATCCACCGCCTGCTGGTATGACTTTACTGCTTACAGGCAGTCATATTGTGATTGACCAGGCCTATGAGGGCAATGTTCGTGTAGCATCAACAGGTGCCACACTAGTGTTTAAATCTGGAGGCAAGTTCAAAAACGGAACATTGCAGGGAAATCTAGTAACACTTGTGTTCGAGAATCCTGTGCAGTGCGTGTTTGAGAATGTGATGTTCAATGGCACATTCCTTAATTTGACCATCAATTCACTTGTTAATCTTGGCAACACGGCTTTTTGCAGAATATATGGCAAGCCTGTTATTGAGTTGAAAATGCCAATTAACACCAGTTTTAACAATAAAACGATTGTACATAATTTTGATGATACAGACTTAACAACTACGTGTTGTTACAGCAGTGTCGCATCATTGTCATTAAAAACGAATGAGAATATAAACAACATACATACAATGTATTGTGTAGATGATTGGACAGTATCAAATAGGGCCAACACACGTTTTATATTTTCACTCAACGGCACAATTGTTAATCATGGTAACACTTAAATTATGCAAACATGAAAAGATTCCTTGTTTTTTTGTCTTTGTTTCTATCAATAATCTTCTCATTTGGTATTGAATTCAAATATCAGACTTATACAAATGATTCAAATAAAATAGTTGCATGTATTACAAAGATATTATGTGATAAGAATGATAGCAATGTTCATGTCATTATACCTAATTGTGTCCAAATTGGAGATGTGATTTACGATGTGGAGCGAGTTGGCAATGGGAGCAGTAGTTGCTATTCGGGGAAAGCTATTACGGGCATCACATTTCCCGCAGGATTAAAAACCATTAATCATTCCGCATTTCGAGGATGTACCAGCCTCAAAGATGTTCGGTTTCTACCTAAAAGCAACCTTAAACAAATAAAGAGTTATGCCTTCGCCGATTGCGGTTCCCTACGGTCGTTTGTTATACCACCAACAGAAGAGTTCTTAACAATAAATGATTATGTGTTCAAAAACTGCAACAATCTAGAGGAATTGGTGATTAGCGACGGGATGCATCCTGAATCCTATCTTAACTCTTGGATATATTTGTCTGAGTCAAGCATCAACTCCTTGCCATTAAAGCGAGTGTATATAGGACGCATATTGTCGCTTTATGATTATTTGAATTTCGTAGACGAATACACGATAAGTGGAGAAAACATATATCCTAATATAGATTATGATTTTACACGGAAATGGATAAATAAAACAATATCTACAATTGATGTGGGAAAAAACTTGTCCATACTAACATGGATTGCTGACCGTTACTTACGCCGCTATCAAACAATCAATTTCAGATCAGAAGTGCCTCCCATCTTGGAATCTGATGTATTCGATGATGTTGAAGATTTGCGCATGTACCAATTTTATTATCCATATATTGGGGATGGCAAGTTCACAGATGCAGAATTTGAGAAACTGGTCATCAATGTGCCATGCGGATCATTGGCAAATTATCGGTCACATCCCGTATGGGGCAAGTTTCTGCATATCAACGAGGTTGACTTCCCCGATGACGAGCCGCTTGCGGGCGATGTGAGTGGCGACGGGCGCGTGAATGTGAGTGATGTCGCCGCTCTCATCAACCAGATACTTGGAATTGAGTCTCTCGATATTGGCTATGCCGATGTGAATGGTGATGGCAGAGCGAATGTGAGCGATGTGGCCGCTCTGATCAATATCATTTTAGGAATCACCTCCGAACCAGAATCTCTAACAGTTTCACCCATAAGCGCTAATCTTTATTTAGGTGACACATTGCAGATGGAGGCACTCTTGAGAGGTCTTCCCAAAAATGCTGAAGTGGAATGGTCTTCAACATCGCCCAAAGTGGCTACAGTTGATTCGCATGGCATGTTAAGAACCTCAAGTGCGGGCGAAGCCTTGATTATTGCTAGAGTGCCTGGTCAAGATGCGGGCGACACTTGCCATGTAACGGTGAGCTACAAAGATGACTACTCCATTAAATTAGACAGGAAACAGTTGTACCTCTACGAGCCATCTGTATTAGATTCTTGTTATAAAGGCATTTACATAGGAAGCGGATACCGATCATTTTTTCCTGAGCATGACTCGTTATATGTCTTGCGATTACATTCACTTGAGAATCAAGGCGTTATATGGAGCTCAAGTGACACATCTGTCGTAGCAGTAACGCAAGATGGTCTTGCTAGAATGACAGGTGTAGGCCACGCTTTAATAACAGTGTCGTTGGCACAGGATTCCCTTGTGTCAACCTCTTGCGAAGTATTCTGCCTCAACAATGTCATGAAAGGCGATGAGTGTCCACGTCACTACATATCTGATTACCCTATTTATTATGCCGGTTATGAACCACCATTTTATTTTTCCCCCGACCGATTAAGTGTGAGGGAGGGTGAAGTATTCTCTATCTCGCTGAACACTAACCCTTACAATAATTCGTTTTTGATAACTGGCGATTCTTTAGGTAGACCTATATTTAATCTATATAATACCGATACTGGGGAGGTTTCATATATTCACAGCGCGTCGAGAGCATGGACTTTCAAGGCAGTCAAACCTGGAAAAGTATCATTATGGTTTCACTCAGCAACAGAACGATACGCAGTATCTCCTATTAACATTTATATTTATTAAATTATTCTGTAATAATGAAAGAAAACATATTTGACACTGAATCCGGATGCGTCATTGAAATTTCTCAAGTCTATGACGGCAATGTTGATGATGATTGTGCTACAATTACACTGGCGCAAGATTGCACCTTGCTGTTCAAGGCCGGTGGCAAGCTCAGCAACTGCAGTATACAAGGCACTGGGATTATTCTCCAATTTGAGAACCCACTTCAATGGGTGTTTAATAATGTGACATTCAGCGGCACATTCATTTGTCCTTGTTTCCATCCCGAGCAGTTTGGTGCAGTGGGTGATGGCACAAACGACGATACCATTGCTCTGCAACAGTGCATCCATGCGGCAACCGCCAGCAAGGTTTATCATATGGTGCTGCAACCCAAAACCTACCTGATTACCGATACCCTTTATTATAAGGGCAATCTCACGATTGAGGGGAAGTGCTTCAGCAGCTACTATCATGAGCAGGGAACAAAAATCAAAGTGAAATATGGCGGAGACACGTTTGTGCGTGAGAATCTTGACGATAGTGTCATTTTCAAGTTTGCCATCGACCGACTCTCGGGGACAGAACCATGCACTTTTATCATAAAAGATGTTGCTTTTGTTAATATAAAGACAACAGGCACAAATAATCAAATTTTAAACATCATGCCAGGCGGTGTCCGTCTTTGCCATACGGTGAACAGCAAACTCTCAGGGGTAACATTCTCTGATTTTCATACCCACTGCAACATTGTTAAAGTTGTAGCAACTCACCCGTTATTTGGCAAAACTGACAATTTTTATCTTGATAATACTAATAGTCCAACAAAATATTTAGTGGAATGTGGCACAAGAACATTTACAAATATAACATAAAAAAACAGTTATCATGAGATTATTCATTTTGACAATAACAACTTTACTATATGCCTTCACTGCGCTTGACATGAAGGCTGACGACACTTTTACCGTCGACGGAATCAAATATCAATTATTGAGCGGACAAGAAGTAGCCATAAAAGGTTATGAGCCAGACTCCTTTAATTGCGATGAGTTGTTTGATTGTCCCGATACGGTGAGTTGGAACGGGAGCAAATTTGTTGTTACAGCAATTGCCGATGGCGCTTTCAAAAAGTGTGGCATGCTTCGCAAGGTGAAGCTTCCTAAAAGCATCAGCCAAATAGGTGAGAGTGCCTTTGAACAATGTGAAGAATTGACCGAAATAACCATTTTAGGGGAATTAAGCGAAATAAAGTATTGCACATTCTACTTTTGCAAATCTTTGAGTAAGGTAAAGTTGCCATCATCAATCACCTCACTGGGCTTTTGTGCCTTTTGCTGGTGCAATTCGCTTGAAAATATTGAATTGCCCGATTCGTTAATCGTTATAGATGAAATGTGTTTTGAGCACTCCGGACTGAAGAAGGTGACATTGCCCAATAAAGTGAAATACATCAAATCATCGGCTTTCAGTTCTAATGATAATTTGCAAGAAGTAGTGTTGCCGGAAGGGTTGGTTGAGATTGCCGATGGCGCATTCGGTGCTGACTCAACATTACAGTCAATAACAATTCCATCTACCGTTTCCCAAATCGGTCTTGCCGCATTTCACTTATGTAGCAAACTGAGGAGCATTAACATACCTGACAATATTGACACCCTTCACCTCGAAACATTTGCTTATTGCACTGAACTCGAAAACATTAACATCAGTAAGAACAGCAAATTGACTTTTATCGCCAATTTCGTTTTCAACAATTGTGTTTCACTAAAATCTATCACTATCCCTCCCCGTGTTGAGAAAATCTCGCAGGACGCTTTCTATGGTTGCAAGTCGTTGAATAACATTGATATTTTGGTCGGCACAAAAAAAAGCAGAGCAAATGCCTATTAGAATCGCTGCTCCTGATGAGCCCTTTGAGGACTACCTTGAGCCAAAATATATCGACCATGTCACACTGAACCGCAACTTTTTGTGGGAAGGAGAGTGGACCTATCTTGATATGGTGGGAATTACATGGAACAGTTCCTGTCCGTGGTCGTTGTTCAGGAAAACAAAGGTGTTGACTATCGGCAAAAAAGTAACTGAGATTAATACATATATGAGAGGGAATGTATCTTATCTTGACTCCATCTATGTGAAAGCACAAGAACCTCCCGCAGTCATGCGATGTGACATTCCCGGAGTCGCCCACTACAGTCCGTTGTTGTTTTTAGACGAGGACTTCAATCATGTGATTTTAAATGTGCCACTTGGCTCTTTAGCGGCCTATCAAGCACACCCTGTTTGGGGCAAGTTTCTGCACATAAACGAAGTTGAATTCCCCGACGATGGCGAACCGCTTGCCGGTGATGTGAACGATGATGGCAAGGTGAATGCGAGTGATGTGACCGCACTTATCAACCAGATACTTGGAATTGAGCCGATGGACTCTGACTTGGGCGATGTGAATGGTGATGGCCGCGTGAATGTGAGCGATGTGGCCGCCCTCATCAATATCATTCTGGGCATTGAATAACATTAAATATTTTTGTTTTATTAAATAAGCATTTCTAGTTAGAATGGAAGAGTTAAATATTTTTGAAAATAATCGTGGAACGATTATAGAAATTACCCAAGAATATGACGACAATGCTAATGGTAATAATCCTGCCATTACACTGGCGCAAGATTGCACCTTGCTGTTCAAGACCGGTGGCAAGTTCAGCAACTGCAGTGAACCCAATAACAACAATCCCTAAACAAACATATTATGAAACGCTTAATAATCTTAATCGTCTTCTTTAGTCTCCTATTTCAGACTTCAAATGCTATTTGGCATACATGGTGTTCATTTGTTGTGGATGGTATTGCATACAAGATTGTCAACGACTCGACTGTTGCGGTAACATATACCGGATACGATGATGAATATTGGGGAATGGGTAATTCTTATAGGACATATGAAAACGACTATTATGGTGATATTGTGATACCTTCAAAAGTTGCATATAACGACACAGTGTATGATGTGAAGTACATAACAGATTTTGCTTTTTGCAAAGGAAGATACAAGTTATCTGGAAATCCAGAATTAGATGAGAATGTGTATCCTTTAACGGATTGGCTCGGCGTCCCTTGTGAAAACACGCCCATAGCATCAATCTTCATACCTTCATCTATTGATTCAATCGGTGATTATGCATTTTATTATAACAAAACCTTAGAAAGTGTGATATTTGAAGATGAAAGCAAGTTCCCAAAATTGGGAGAAAAAGTGTTTTTTTATTCTAAGTGGTGGCTATATCCTCAAGACCAAATCATTATTAATGGGTTGATGATAAGGTGGTGGAGCCGTACGACAGATACCATTCCAGATAATGTAACTAGAATTCTATCTTATGCATGTTATGACAACAGGCTAACTACCATCAGAATACCTCGAACAGTTCGTCATGTTGAATCTGGAGCTTTCCTTGATGCCAAACTTGAAACACTGATTATTGAAGAAAGTGATTCAACATGCTATTTTGAACCTTTTGCAATTGCCTGCCCATTAAAATGCGTGGAAATCAATGCGTCTCATTTTTGTGTGGGAATAGATACTACTAAAAATACATCACTTTATTATAAGTCCTTATCTACTGTGATATTTGGAGAAAAGGTACAGACTATCTCCCCGATATGCTATAATCTATATAACCTGACGGAGATAACGATACCAACTAATGCGAAACTGATTGAACATGACGCCTTTTACCTTGATAGTAGTGGTCAAGGGAAAGGAATACAAAAGCTGTATTATAATGCCATCTCTTGTGATTTCGCATCTTATGATGAAAACGCTTTCGGCGACCTGAGCCTTAAACAGGTTACCATCGGTAAAAATGTCAGAAGATTGCCAGTTAATTTTTTACGCAACCAGTATTCATTGCAAGAAATTGTCCTTCCGTCTCAAGTCGATACAATAGGGGCCTATGCTTTTAACAATTGTGTTAAATTAGAATCCATCACCTCGCTCAGGCCAGAACCTGTTGAAATAGAAGCTTCGGTGTTTGAAGGGGTGGACAAGCAGTTGTGTGTACTCTATGTGCCCTATAGCTCGCTGCCGCTCTATCGCAGTGCCCCTGTGTGGAAATCGTTTCTTAACATCAAAAGCATAAGAGGTGATGTAAATGGCGACGACCATGTGAATGTGAGCGATGTGGCAGCACTCATCAACCAGATACTTGGCATTGAATCGATGAACACCGACTTGGCCGATGTGAATGGCGACGGCCGTGTGAATGTGAGTGATGTGGCCGCCCTGATTAACATTATTCTGGGAATCCAGTAAATGCTGGATTAGAGTTGAGAGATTAATGATTAGAGGGGTCTGGCGGGAAACAGGATACGCCAGTCTCCTCTATTCTTTTCAATTTCTATTGCCCCGATGGGGTTAAAAATCAATTTGATGCATTTTATGCAAGGGCTGACGCTCCTGCCTGATCGTTGTCGAGCCTAACGACCCTCGGAAAGGTTGGGGGGACGGTCGCCACAGGTGGCGACCCTACAAGGTCTCGGAAAGGGCAGGGGCGGTCGCCACAGGTGGCGACCCTACGGGGCGGGCAAGTGGCTGGATATTGCAAACGATTGCATGAAATAATCGGTTATTTTATAATAATGTGTGAACATATTATTAGACATTGATTGTAAATTTACACACTAATAACTATTAACCCAAATCAGTGCATCTGAATTCAAAAACAATATATCTATGAAAGTAAAATTCTTTATCGATTACCAAACCAACTATGGCGAGGAAATGATGCTCAACATCATGCCTCATGGCGATGCCACCCAAACGGTGCATCAGCCCTTGACAACCGTAAACGGCAAGACTTGGTTCTGCGAAATGAACTTTGCCGACAAAGACTGTGATTTCATTGACTACTACTACAGCGTGAACCGCGACGGATGGGAACTGCGTCACGAGTGGCTGGTGGCTCCCCACCGCCTGGAACTGGTGGCACCCCGCGGCAGCCGCTACACGGTGTATGACCACTGGATCGACATCCCCGAAGACAGCTACCTGTACAGTTCGGCATTTACCGACTGCGTGGCTTCGCGCCCGCTGCAGATGAGCAAGAAGGTGGAGTTTGAACAGACGGTGCGCATCAAGGTGCGTGCCCCGCAGCTGCGCCAAGGCGAGAAACTCGCCATTGCAGGCGAAGGCGACGCGCTGGGCAACTGGTCGGTGATTAACCCCGTGAACATGGTGGAACACTCGCACAACGAGTGGGTGGCCAGCATTGATGTGTCGAAATTGGACACTCGCCTGTTCACCTTCAAATTTGTGTCGCTCGACACTGAGGACAACGACCCCTATCCCCTGTGGGAAGAAGGCGAGAACCGCACCATAGTGCTGCCCGACATGAAGAAGGGCGATGTGCTGGTGTATGAACTCGACCCTGCCTACTTTGCCCTGCATCCCTACAAGCTGGCCGGCACCGTGGTGCCCATCTTCTCGCTGAAGACCGAGGGCAGCTTTGGTGTGGGTGACTTTGGCGACCTGAAGAACATGGTGGACTGGGTGGCCTCGACACACCAGCGCGCGCTGCAGGTGCTGCCCATCAACGACACCACCATCAGCAAGACCTGGGTTGACTCCTACCCCTACAACAGCATCAGCATCTATGCCCTGCATCCGCAGTACACCGACCTGCGCCAATTGCCTAAACTCAAGGACAAGAAGCGTCAGGCTCACTTCGACAAGCTGCAGAAGGAACTCAACGACCTGCCGCAAATCGACTACGAGCGCGTGAATGCAGCCAAGCACGAATTCCTGCACGAGATCTTTGCCCAGGAAGGTGCCGCAATGATGAAGACCGAGGCCTACAAGGAATTCTTCAAGAACAACGAGCACTGGCTGGTGCCCTATGCCGCCTTCTGCCACTACCGCGACCTGTATGGCACCGCCACCTTTGGCGAGTGGCCCGAGCATCGCAGTTTCGACGACAAGACCCGCGCTTCGATGGCCAACCCGCGCACCAAGCTCTATAAGGAAGTAGCTTACTGGTACTTCGTGCAGTTTATCCTCGACCAGCAAATGCGCGGCGCACACGAGTATGCCCGCAGCAAGAATGTGATATTGAAGGGCGACATTCCCATTGGCATCAGCCGCGATGGCGTAGAGGCCTGGGTAGAGCCCAAATACTTCAACCTCAACGGCCAGGCGGGTGCGCCACCCGATGCATTCTCGGCCAATGGACAGAACTGGGGCTTCCCCACCTACAACTGGGACGAGATGCTCAAGGACGGCTGCTCGTGGTGGGTGAAACGCTTCACCAAGATGGCAGAGTACTTCGATGCCTATCGCATCGACCATGTGCTGGGCTTCTTCCGCATTTGGGAAATTCCCATCGAGGCCGTTTACGGACTGCTGGGCCAGTTCTCGCCCTCGCAGGGCATGAGCCGTGAGGAGATTGAGAGTTACGGCCTGCACTTCCAGGACTACTTCACCGAGCCCTTCATTGCACACTGGGTGGTGAACCGCATCTTTGGCCACCTGGCCGACAAGGTGCGTACCGAATATCTCGACCACCTGCACAACGATATCTATCGCCTGAAGGAGGAATACAACACCCAGCGCAAGATTGAGGCCGCCTTCAAGGGCAAGGACAGCGACGACGACAAATGGATTCGCGATGGTCTGATGGCCCTGGTGAGCGATGTGCTCTTTGTGCGCGACCGCAAGAATCCCGACCTGTTCCACCCGCGCATCGCCGTGCAGCACGACTTCATCTACGAGGCACTCTATGACAGTGACAAGGCTGCCTTCAACCGTCTCTACAACGACTACTTCTATCGTCGCAACAACGAGTTCTGGTATCACGAAGCCATGAAGAAACTGCCCAAACTGGTGCAGGCTACCCGCATGCTCGTGTGTGCCGAAGACCTGGGTATGGTGCCCGACTGCGTGGCATGGGTCATGAACGAACTGCGCATCCTGAGCCTCGAGATTCAGTCGATGCCCAAGGACGACAAACTGCGTTTCGGCAACCTCTATGCCAACCCCTATCGCTCGGTGAGCACCATCTCGACCCACGACATGCCCACACTGCGCCAGTGGTGGGACGAAGACTGGGACACCACACAGGCCTACTTCAACGAAGTGCTGCACCGTGAAGGCCCCGCTCCTCACCCACTGCCCGACTGGCTCGCTGCCGACATTGTGCGCAACCACCTGAACTGCCCCTCGATGCTGTGTCTGCTCTCGCTGCAAGACTGGCTGTCGATCGACGAAGGTCTGCGCCTGCCCGACGCCAATGCCGAGCGCATCAACATCCCGGCCAATCCGCGTCACTACTGGCGTTACCGCATGCACATGACCATTGAGCAACTCATGAACAGTGTGGACTTTAACAACAAGGTTAAGATTTTCATCACTCAAAGCGGACGGAAATGAAAAAGACAATCGTTGCACTGCTTGCCGCTTGCCTCATGCCCCTGATGGCGCTGGCGCAAAACGCACAAGAGGTGAAATCGCCCGATGGCAACATGCTGCTCAAGTTCTACCTGGAGCAGAACGGCAAACCCACCTACGAACTCTCGTACAAGGGCAAGCAGGTGATCAAGCCCAGCCACCTGGGATTCAAACTGGCCAAGGACAAGCACGCCAGCATGAAGATGGACGAGTATGACCTGCTCGACGAGTTCACCCTCTATGATGCGTTCACCAACTCGTTCGACGAGACTTGGCAACCCGTGTGGGGCCAGTACAAGAACATACGCAATCACTACAACGAGCTGGCTGTGTATCTTGTGCAGGAGCACGAAGTTTTCACCAAGCCTGAGAATCCCACTGTTGAGGGACTCAAGAGGCATGTCACCAAGCGTGATGTCATCATACGCTTCCGCGTGTATAACGACGGCATGGGACTGCGCTACGAATTTCCCCAGCAGGAGAACCTCAACTACTTCATCATCAAGGAAGAATGCACCGAGTTTGCCATGACAGGCGACCACATGGCGTGGTGGCAGACGGGCGACTACGACACGCAAGAGTATCCCATGCAGCAGTCGCGCCTATCTGAAATCAGAGGCCTCATCACCCGCTGCATCAACCCCAACAGCGGTTACACGCCCAACAAGATGACCGATGCCGTGGTGTGGGACAATGCCTCGCAGACTCCCTTCTCGCCCACCGGCGTGCAAACCTCGCTGCAGATGAAGACCGACGACGGCCTCTACATCAACCTGCACG
>JAEEGL014708616.1_pt1 | contig 13271 bp, 12 predicted proteins | sample 9134231 | NCBI WGS metagenome assembly JAEEGL01 (sample SAMN16246548, study PRJNA631951) | gut metagenome | biome: gut microbiome; feature: rumen; material: fiber-attached | host: Bos | place: Iran: Karaj | collected 2018-10 | reverse complement strand
AGTTTTCAGAATGAAGTTTAGGCATCATAGTTTTTATTTCTGCACCATAAAATAGTGATAACAATGTCGTTTCAATAATATCATCAAAATGATGACCTAAAACTATTTTATTGCAACCAAGTTCTTGAGCTTTATTATATAAATGTCCTCTTCTCATCCTTGCACATAAATAACAAGGCGCCTTAGATGGAACGCTATATACAACATCAAAAATATCAGTATCAAACATTTCAATAGGAATATTTAAAAGCTTAGCGTTAGATATAATTAAATTCCTATTTTCTTCTTTATAACCAGGATTCATTACAACAAATTTTGCATCAAAATGAACTTTACCATGTTTTTTTAATTCTTGAATACATTTTGCAAGTAAAAAAGAATCTTTACCTCCACTCATACAAACCATCAACTTATCATTTTCATTAATAAGTTTAAAGTCACGCACAGCTTTAGTAAATTTACACCAAATTTCTTTACGAAATTTTTTTATAATACTTCTTTCAACTTCTTCGTATTTTTCCATATGACTTCACCACATATCTAAACTTCGATATTAATTTTATATATAAATTATAAAAAGTGCAAGAAAAAAACTCTTTTATTAAAAAGAGTTTTTATTTATCACCTAACTTATATGAAACAAATATACCTGCAATTAAAACAAATACACCTACTACAATTTCAAGAGGAATTAATTTAACATCTTCTGTTGCAAATAAACTAATTGGAATTGCAAAAATTGACGCATATATAAATCCAAGAACACCATAATAAGTAATTGTTTCGTGTTTTTTAAAGAGATATTCAAATAGTTTTGCAATTGCAACAATACCAAATACTATACCTAGACCAAACACTAAAATAATTACTGCATTATGAGCTACATTATCAAAATGTACTAAAGATTTAATTGTTTTAATTACTGGTCTATAGTAACCAACAAGCATTAAAACTAGTGATCCACTAACTCCAGGTATAACCATTGTACCAGCAGCTAAAATACCAACTAAGAATAAAAGAATAAATCCTAGTAAAGTCATATGAGCAAAACTAACAGCAAGTCCACCATCAAAAATAAATTCTGCACATGCCATAAAGATTACTAAACTAAATGTTAAAGCAAATACAATTATATTAAATATCATTTTTGAATCAGTTTTACCTTTAACTTTTTTTGTTAAAAGTGGAATACCACCAATAACAAGACCTACAAAAAATAAACTAGTTGCAAGAGGAAAATGATTAAATGAATAATCAATAACATTACTCATAGTTGCAATGCTTACTAACATACCAATTGCAATAGGTACAATAAACTTTAAGTTCTTTTTTAAATTAGAAAATAAATGACTTAAAGCTCCAATAAATTCTTCATATATACCAAGAATTATTGCAAGTGTTCCCCCACTAACTCCAGGAATAATATTAGCTATTCCCATAATAAATCCTTTAATAAGCAAAATAAAATTCTTTTTCATAATATCAATACTCCTTTTTATAAAAACTACTTACTAAACTGTGAATTATATAAATTAGTATAAAAACCATTTTTCTTTATTAATTCACCATGTGAACCTTTTTCAACAATTTCTCCATCATTAACAACTAAAATTACATCAGCATTCTTAATAGTTGAAAGTCTATGAGCAATTATAAAACTTGTTCTTCCTTCCATAAGCTTATCCATAGCTTTTTGAATCAGTATTTCTGTTCTTGTATCAACACTACTAGTAGCCTCATCCAAAATTAGTATTTTAGGGTTAGCTAGTATTGCTCTTGCTATAGTAAGAAGTTGTTTTTGACCACCAGATACATTATTAGTTTCTTCATTAATAATCATATCATAAGAATCAGGTTGTGTTTGAATAAAGTGATGCACATAAGCGTCTTTAGATGCATTTATAATTTCATCATCAGTTGCATTTAAATTACCATATCTTAAGTTTTCTTTGATAGTTCCATTAAAAAGCCATGTGTCTTGAAGAACCATACCAAATATACTTCTTAAATCACTTCTTTTATAAGATGTAATATCTTTACCATCTATCTTTATTGATCCACCATTTATATCATAAAATCTCATCAATAATTTAACAAGAGTTGTTTTACCAGCACCTGTTGGACCAACAATAGCTATTTTTTGTCCACTTTTAACATCCAAATTAAAGTCTTTAATGATTTCTTTATCACTTTTATAACCAAATTTAACATGTTCAAATGATACATTTCCAACAATATTATTTGGAAGTTTTAAAGTTCCATCATCAACTTCTTCTTCAGCATGAAGAAAGTTAAAAATTCTTTCTGATGATGCAATCATTGATTGAATCATATTAGCTATTTGAGCCACTTCACCAAGTGGTCTAACATACTGCCTTCCGTAAGAAATAAATGATTGGATATTACCAACTGTGATTCTTCCGATTATAGCAAAGTAACCACCTACGATAGCAATTAAAGCATAACCAATATTTCCAATAAAATTCATAATTGGAGGCATTAAACCAGATAAGAATTGGCTTTTCCAAGATGCTTCATATAAAACATCATTATTCTTGGAAAAATTATTTATCATCTTATCTTGAGCGTTAAATACTTTAACCACTGATTGTGCTCCATACATTTCTTCAATATTTCCATTAACGTTAGCTAAGTAATCTTGTTGAGCTTTAAAGTATTTTTGACTTTTATTGGTAATTTTACCAACTACACCTAAACATAAAGGAAGTATTAAAAGTGCAATAAGTGTCATAACAACATCTATAGAAAACATCATAATTATTATACCTATTACAGATACAACCGATGTTATTAACTGGGTTGCTACCTGATTAAAACTTTGAGTTAAATTATCTACATCGTTCGTAATAATTGATAGTACATTTCCAGTTGTAGTATCATCAAAATATTTCATAGGTAATTTTTTAATCTTCGCTATAAGTTTTTTTCTTAGTTCATATCCACACTTTTGTGAAACATGATTCATTATAAATCCCATTAAAAGTGAAAACACTAAACTTATAGCATATAAAATCATTAAAAACGTTAAAATTGAACCAATCTTTTTAAAATTAATTCCACCTGTTCCATTAATTTTATTAACTACACCAGTAAATACTTCCGTAGTTGCATTACCAAGAATTTTTGGACCTACTATTGCAAATACTGTTGAACCAACAGCAAATAAAATTACTATTAAAATTAATTTGTAGTATGGCCTCATAAAATTAAGTAAATCTTTTACAGCTTTTTTAGGATTAGTTGCTTTATCAAAACTAGGTTTTTTACCTTTCATGACAACTCCTCCTTACTTAATTGAGAAAAGGCAATTTCCTTATATACGTCACAAGTTTTCATAAGTTCACTATGTGTACCTTTTCCCACTACTTTACCATTATCAAGCACAATAATTTGATCAGCGTCTAAAATAGTACTTATTCGTTGTGCAACAATAAATGTTGTAGCATCTTTTATGTTTTTTCTAATGCTTTTTCTTAAATTAGCATCAGTTTTATAATCAACTGCAGAAAAAGAATCATCAAATATTAATATTTTAGGATTAAAAGCAAGAGCTCTTGCAATAGCAAGTCTTTGCTTTTGCCCACCAGATACATTAGTACCACCTTCAGATATTGCTTCATGATACTTATTAGTTTTTCTTTCAATAAATTCACTGGCCTGAGCTATCTTAGCAGCTTTTTTCATATCTTCATCAGATACTTTTTCCTTAGATAGTTTTATATTAGATGAAATATCACCAGTAAATAAATATCCTTTTTGAGGAACATAACCGATATTTCTTCTTAAATCCTCTTGGGTTAGATCTCTAATATCAATATCATTAATTGTAATTGAACCATTAGTAACATCAAAAAATCTTGGTATTAAATTAACCAAAGTGGATTTACCACAACCAGTTGATCCAATAATAGCAGTTACAGTTCCAGGTTTAGCTTCAAAAGTTATATTTTCAATAACATTTTCTTTAGCATCATGATACATAAATGATACATCATTAAATTTAATGGTTAGTTTAGTTCTATCTTTAATTTTTTTAGGGTTAACAGGATCCAAGATAGAAGATTCTTTATTTAATACTTCAGCAATTCTTTTAAAAGATACGATTGCTCTAGGTAAAATAATTGAAACCATAGAAAATAGTAAGAAAGATATAATAATTTGCATTGAATACGTAATAAATGCCATTAAATCTCCAACTTGAAGATTTCCTGCATTAACACTTTTAGCACCAAACCAAACTATCATAACAGCAACAGCATTCATAACAAATGCCATAAATGGCATCATAAATACCATAATTTTATTAACAAATAAATTAATCTTTGTTAAATCTTTATTAGCTTTATCAAATCTCTTTTCTTCATACTTTTCATTAGAAAAGGCTCTAATTACAGGAAGACCTGTTAATATTTCTCTTGAAACTAAATTAACTTTATCAATTACTTTTTGAATAAGTTTAAACTTAGGGAAAGCTATTGTAAAAAGTGTAATAATAAGAACTAACATAGTTAATATTGCAAGTCCAATAATCCATGATAAACTACTTCCTGATACTTTACTTAAAGCTCCTAAACCTAAAATAGGCGCAAATATTACAATTCTAAGTAAAACAATTAAAAACATTTGCACTTGCTGAACATCATTTGTTGTTCTAGTAATAAGTGAAGCTGTTGAAAACTCTTCATACTCTTTATTAGAAAAACTCATAATTTTTGATACAAGTTTTTTTCTTAAATCATGACTAAACTTTGATCCTATTTTACTAGATAAAAATGAAACAGTAATGGCAATAATCATTACTACAAAAGATATTACAAGCATTTTAAATCCAGATGAATATAAATAGTTAAGTTGTCTACTTTTTGTATTAAGACCTATTAATTTATATTCATTAAAAATGCTTTGTATATTTGTTTGACTTATGATTCCTTCAGGAACATCTTTTATTGAGCCCTTCATTATATCAATAAGTTCATTTAAATTGTTATCATCAAGATTAAACATTATGTTATATGCATCATCTAAACTAATATTTTGATTAGATGGTAGAGTTTGAGATATCATACTACCACTAGTGCTATCAAAAATATTTTTTAAAAAGATAGCATCACTAAGTAGTTTTTCTAAATCATTATAGTTAGTATTTTTATTTAACTTATAAATATCATCTTTTTCTAAAAGAGGATATTTTTTAATATTATTTTTACTCTTTTCGATTAAATGATAACTAGATAAAATCTTTTTATCATTATTAGTAAAAAGTAATAGTCTATCAAAACTCTTCTTAGATATTTCTTTATATACAGCTTTTTCTATACCATTTTGTTGTATACCTGTATTAACAATATTTGCTGTATAATCAGGTAACTTAAGTTCAAGCCTTGCTTGAACATAAAGAAGTGCTACAACAACAATTATAAATATTATTAGAGGTCTAAATAATTTAAATATATGTTTCATTTGTTTGTACCTTCCATATTTCTCAAATAATTATATAATAAATTATATTTATTATCAAATTAAAAAAGTATCTAAATATTGCTATTTAGATACCTTTAGTTCTTAAATATGGATTAAGTTTTTCAATAACTAAAATGTCAGCAGGAAGCCAGTCTACTGTGTTTAGTTCTTCTTTACTAAGCCATTTATAATTATCATGAACAAACTCATATCGATCATGAAAAACTTTATTAACATCTTCTTCAATCATGTTACATAAAAATGTGTGCATAATTAAGTGAAATGTAGGATAGTCATATTCAATCGTACATATCTCATCTAAAATATTAATATGAACCTTTAACTCTTCATATATTTCTCTTTTTAGTGATTCATCATATGTTTCCCCTTCTTCAATTTTACCACCAGGGAATTCCCACTTTCCCTTAAAAGAACCATATCCCCTTTGAGTTGATAAAAATAAACCATCTCTTTCAATTACAGCTGCACATACTTCAATAATTTTCATAAATATCACGTCACCTTTTTTGTAATTAAATTATATCAAGACATAAATAAAAAAGAATAATATTATAAAATTATAAAAGATATAACCTTTTGTTATATCTTTGTTATTTAATATTATAATTAATATATTCTTCAACAAATCTTTTAGGTGCAGTTGATAACAATTTTTTATTATAAACAATAACTATATCAACACCAGGTAATTCCTCATCAAAATTAAATATTGATAAATCACCTTTGTTTACATCATTTTTAATAACATCATAAATAACATATCCGACACCTAAGTCCTGTTTAATAAATGATTCAATCATCTCTGATGTATGGATATTTAAAACATTTTCAACCAAGATATTATTTTTATCAAAAAGTTCATCTAAAGCTTTTCTATTTGATGTACCAGGTATAGGTAAAATTAAAGGAACATTTTTTAAATCTTTTAATTTTTTAACCTTTGATGGATCAAAAGCTTTGGTATTATTTTTATAAGCAAAGCAATATTTAACGTTTGTAATCTTATCACATGTTAATTCATCATTATCTATATCAACAGGTGCCATATCAAATATTAAATCAACTTTATGTGAATCTAGTAAATCAAGTAAATATCTTGTACCACCAGTTACAACTGTAACTTCAATATTAGGATATTTTTTATGAAACTCTATAACTTTATCAAATAAATAAAATGCTCCGATATTTGATGGCATTCCAATAGAAAGCTTACCTCTTTTTAAATCTTCGGTTTCAATCATTATTCTTTCAGCAGTTATTAAATTACTATAGGATTTTTCAACATAATATAAAAGTTCTTCACCTTTTGGTGTAAGAATAACACCATCTTTTTTTCTATAAAATAACTGCGTACCAAGTTCTTCTTCAAGATTTTTAATAGATTTACTTATTGCAGGTTGAGAAGTAAAAGAGTTTTGTGCAGCTTTTGAAATACTTCCACATTTAGCAACATCATAAAATGTTTTATATAAATTTAAATTTACATTACTTTTATACATAAAACACCACTTCCAAACTTTTACTTATAATACTATTAGTTTATAAATAAAACAAGTATTATATTTTTCTTGATTTATAATTTTTATCTCTATTTTCTAAATAATATAAAGCACATTCACTAACAACGCTTGGATCAACAAAAACTTGAGAACCAGCTTCATTATAAGATGCTATTAAAGATATACCATTTCCTTTAAATACAGGATCAATATAATCTTTATATCTTTCTAGAGAAGATTTAACTAAATTTTCTATGAATTTATCATCATATCCTTGATATGTATAACCATCGATTAATTCCATATATATACTTATTATGTAATCAGTATAATCATTATAAAAACTTACATTACTCATCTGTAATGAAAGAGTTGTGTCTAAAGTATTAATTAAATCTGAAGATATATTACGATTAATACTATCTGATGCTTTTTTTATAGCAGTAACTCCCTCTTTAGAAAAATCATTAATATTTAAATCACACATTGATAAATATGAAATAAAAGCATAAGATAAAAAACCATATCCTGATTTATAACAATTTATTTTATTACCTGATGCTATACTTGCAATAATTTCTGTATAACCTTCATCAAGAGCAGATCCATAGTAAGAAACCTGAACTATATTTCCTTCATTATCAAAAATAGCAATAGGAATCCTTGGAGTACAATAAACATTATATTCATCTATATAAGCTGTAGTAGAACCATGACCAAGTATTTCATGGCATAAAACTTTTTGATAAACATCTTCACTAGAGTAATTCCTTGATAAATATATTTGATGTTTTTCAGGAACAAATCTTGCTTCTTCATTGATTGATTTATCTGATAAATCTAAATCTTCATAATAAGATACAGATAAGTTATAAATATTATAATAAAGAAGATCCAAATTTATATTAACCTTTTTAGTTTTTAAATTATCTAAACCTTCAATTAATACTTTCTTCGTAAAATCATCAAAGGGTTTAGTATTAATTAAATCTTTAATATCATTAAGTGTAACATTTCTTTTAATTAAGTAATTAGATGCTTCACTAGGATTAATAAATTTATTATAACTAAACAAAGGAACAAGTTCAGATGGACTTGATACTTTATTATAATCTAAAATGCTTTTATTTAATGATTTAACAATAAAAGCATTGCTGTTATTATCAAATATATCAAGTTCCATTCCATCAAATGAAAAATCATTCGGAAGTGTTTGAACGTCTTCAACATGAAACATATTATTATCATCATTAACAATTTTCTTTTTAGTACACGCTGCACTTGAAAGCATAATTGATGTTGCAAGAGCTAGTGGAATAATTTTATTATTTTTAAATTTAACTTTTAAATTATCTAAAGAAAAATTATCAAGTGAATAAATATAATTAGAACTTGCACATAAATTATTCAATTTTAAGTAATCAATAAAATATGGATATTCATAATCATCATTTACTTTTTCAAAAAAATAACGAAAACCATCATTACGTACAAAAGAGCCAAATACTTTATCATCAAAATATAGATCTGCTACAAAATTCCATTTCATAATAATATTCCTACTTTTCTAAAATAATAGTTACAGGTCCATCATTTAAAAGTTCAACTTTCATATCAGCACCAAATTTACCAGTTTCAACATGTATACCCCTTTTTAAGCATTCACTACAAAAATATTCATATAAAGGTTCAGCTAAATCTGGTTTAGCAGCATTTATAAAAGAAGGTCTATTACCTGCAGATGTATCAGCATATAAAGTAAACTGAGAAATGATTAAAAGATCTCCACCAACTTTATTTATATCATAATTCATCTTATCATTCTCATCATCAAAAACACGAAGTTTAAGAAGTTTATCAATTAAATAATCGGCTGTTTCTTTAGTATCAGTATGTGTTACTCCGAGTAAAACCATAAAACCTTTTTCAATCTTACCTATTACTTCTCCATCAACTTTAACACTAGCATTCTTTACTCTTTGTACAACAAGTTTCATTTGTAATCACCAAAAAAATTATAATATAAATCCATAAAAAAAGAAAGCACTAGGCTTCTTCTACTACGGCTTTCTTTTTCTTTTTATTTATTGTTACAATTATAACTATAGCTGTTGCTACAAGTATAACGGCTCCACCTGCACATATTAAGATAATTTCTTTTAAAGATAATTTTTTATCGTCTGCTTTAGGTTTTTTAGGAGTAGGAACATCTTTAGCATCTTCCATTGTTCCATCTTGAACATATGCATCCATATAATTATAACTATCATCCCATTCAATATCAAAAGCATCATAGCCATCTTCTAAAACCCATCCACTATTATCTTTATAAGTAACATATTTTGCAGACATAAAGTTTGCATTTTGAACATACTTAACTGTTATTTCAGCACCCTTAGGTATAGTAGTTACAACTGTATTAGATTCTAAATCTTTATAAATTTTTACATCATCTGTTGTTGTAACATCTTTAGTGCCAAAGAATTCTGAACCAGTTAAATATCCATTTAGCTTAACATAAACACCATCTTCTTTAACATAGTATTCTTTAGTCCATGGATCAAGTTCATAAGATTCTTCATAAACTTTATCAGTTTTTGAATCGATTAATTTTTCTTTATTTAATAAACCAATAGTTCCGTTTGATGCATCAACATATCCTTGAGCATCATCAGTTACAACATATACCCAAGTTCCATTATCTAAATAATATGTTGATCTAATATCAGTATTTTCTTTAAGTTCTCCTATAGAAGAATAAGAATGATTTGGTCCGTTATAAATTTTAACGTCTTTAAATACTCTAGCTTTGTATAATTTTTCATCTTTATTTGGTTTTACTAAAGTATCTTCATCAACTAGTTTTACATCTGATAGTTTTACATATCTTGGTTCAAGATTAATGTTAAACATACCATATAAAGTTCCATTAATTGTTTCTTCACTATAGATTTCTATAGTTTCTTCATATTCAATAGTACCTTTCTTTTTTAAGTCCCAATCATAATATATAGCTCCATCCTTTGATTTAGGTGTAGCTTTATATTCTTTGATTGCAGGTGCTCCCATATCTGCTTTAACAGATAGTGGAATAATAAGTAATAAAGTAAATACAAATAATAATAATTTTTTCATAAATTAATTACTCTCCTTTTCTATATTCATATTTTTTACTTTTTCTTTCTTCTTTTTATTAATTAATATAAGTATAACAATACCTGTTGATACAACAACAATACCACCAAGTGAACAAAGAAGAATTATTGTTCTAAGTGACATAGAATCTTTAGAACCATCATCATCTATATCAGGTGCCGGTAAATCACTTGGATCTGGTTCATCAATATTTGGATCATCAATATTTGGATTATCAATGTCAGTATCTTTGTTAGGATCTTTTAACAAATTGATAATATCTTTATCATTTTTAATTTGTTCGTAATCAGTTACATCTAATACCTTAGCTGTTCCATCTTTATAGAAATATTCAGAACTTATATATTTGATAAAATTATCAGGAATATTGTACTCAAAATCATAGTTAGAACAGCCAGATTTGTCCCAACCAGTTCTTCCGTTATAAGAAACTAGGCATCCAGGTTCTTTAGAAATACGAAATCCTATAATTGTTACTTCAGAACCTTTAGGAACCGTTAAGACCTTTTCCCCTAAATCTATATCAACAACATTACCATTAGAATCAAGTTCATATCGATATATATCATCATATAATTCAATATCATGAATTACTTTTGCAGAAATACCTGTTTTATTAGGAATATAGGTTGTGGACACAGGTACTTGAACATAATTAGAACCATCTTTTACCATATAACTATTTGACCAAGAATCTAAAATATATATATAATCGGTATATTTTTTCATAGAAGGTATTAATGCTACAGCATCAATATTAACTAGATATCCAGCTGCACCATCAGCAATATCTGCATATCCTTCTATACCATTACTAACCACATAAACCCACGTGCCATCATATAGTTCACTAGACAACTTAATTTCAGTATTTTTATTAATAATACCAATTTGCTCATATGTAGAACTAGGACCTAAATAGACCTTTAAATCCAAAAATGTTCTTCCCTTATATAAGTCAGTATCAGCAAAAATATCATTTTTATTTTTTTCATCAGCTAGTTTAAAATCTGACAAATTAATCAATGAACATTTGCCAAGATTAAACACATCCGCATAACTTGTACCGTCAATTTTTCTTTCATAATAATAATAAACATTTTCTCCATAGTTAATAGTGCCAACTTTTTCTCCAACAGTACCTTCTTTAGTATCACCATAACAAGGTGCTCCAGATGGAGATTTAGGTGTAACAACAATACCTCTAATCATTGGCGCTCCCATATCTGCTTTAACAGATAATGGTATAATAAGTAACAAACCTATAACAAAATAAAATAGTTTTTTCATTTACTATTCCCTTCTTATTTATAATAATTTATTTATAATTTCACCCATACCAAATGAAGATAAATTAAGTATAAGAGAAACTAAAAACCAATTTAATTTTTTATAACTAAGTACAAACTTATATATAATTGCTTCCGTAAATAAAACTAGTATTTCTAATATAAATAATGATATATGTCTTGCATTTAAACTAACATATATATTAAGTGTAAGTGGAATTATAGTAACAAAAGGATTAGTAATAATATTAACTAAAATAACATTTACTAAATCTTTCTTCTTTCTAATTCCTATAATAAGAGCAACTATAAACTCAATTATAACCGTAAAAATTAGTGATCTAATAATATAATATGGAATTTTATTTACGAGCATTTTTAATCTCCTTAATACCCAAATATATTATTAATAAAATCATTAATAATGATAAAATTACCCCAGAGAAAAATAGCCAGAAATATTTTTTGATAAAGAAAAACTTAAAGATTACTTTCATATTATTTCTCCTTTACTATAATAACACTAAATGCATAAGAACACAATAGTGACAAAATTGATATCATTATGATATTAACAACTATTGAAGGAATACTTACAAAAAATATTGGAGCTGTTCCTAAAAATAAACCAACGGTTGTAAAACCAAAAGCAAGACCTGGTTTTTTCTTAAGTACAGATACTAATAAAGCAAGGGTAATAGCCATTGTCATACTAAACATCATTACACCAATAAGTGATACTATCATTAAGTTATCACCAAAAGCTAAAAATGGTATTGCTAAAATGGTAGATAATATACCCACCTTTCTTACTCCATATAAATCAGATAATATACCACCTAATGCTTTACCTATTCCCATGAAAGAAAAAAGTAATACTGTTTGAAATGTTGTTTTATTCCAAGAAGTTGGAATACCATACCCCATATATCCTCTAACAATAACTATTAATGTAGCAATAGCCATAATTACGTATGGTGATATATTAGGATTAGCGCAGTTATATTTAGTTTCTTTAATTTTAAAATCATCATATGTTCTTGCTAAGATAATAAAAGGTATCATTGTTAAAATTAAGAAAAAAATAAAGTATGGTGGTAAGGTAGTTTTTGCTAAAAGTTTACCAGTTATAACGCCAAATGAACCACCAGCAACAAATATTGCAGGAGATGACAACTTACCACCTGAAGTTCTAAGAGTAACTTCTGCACCTGATACATGTAAACATGCATTACCTAAACAAAGTATAAATAAAGATACAAATATACTTAAACCGGTAAATAAATATACTACATATGATAAAAGTAATAAAAATACTCCTAACATATCTATTTTTAACTTAGGAAATTTATCGTTTATATACCCTATTAATCCTTGTGGTACAAATGCAAATGAATCGTATAAAAATGGTATTATCCATACAATTAAACTTCCATTTGTAACTCTACTTAAATAATAAAAACATGTTACTTCAACAATAAAATGTATGTAAAAATATAAGTAGCCTGGTTGAACATCTTTACTTAATAATAAATTTTTCTTTTTCATAATTTTACTTCCTTTCAAGAATAACTACAGATTTAATATGGGTTGTATCAGTGTCAGTGCAAAGTGTTCTAACCTTGTTTCAGTATCAGGAATATTTCCTAGATATGAAACTACTATGGCTGTTTGCGTATTAGTACTAAGTCAATTTATTTAAATCTCCATTTATAATAGTAGGACCAAAACCTTCTATCTCATCATATAACATTCCCTCTGGAATATCATTATATAAGTATATTTTCTTTCCTAATCTAAACGCATCATACATTTCTAAAAACGT
>JAEEGL013318087.1_pt1 | contig 13271 bp, 12 predicted proteins | sample 9134231 | NCBI WGS metagenome assembly JAEEGL01 (sample SAMN16246548, study PRJNA631951) | gut metagenome | biome: gut microbiome; feature: rumen; material: fiber-attached | host: Bos | place: Iran: Karaj | collected 2018-10 | reverse complement strand
TTTGATATAGAATTCCATATCTTCCCGACTGAACCGGGTAATGAATGAGTCGGAAGGGATCCAGTCTGCCCCGCGGATAAAGATGGGAACTCCGTTGATCACGAAGCGGAACTGTTCACCATAAGGATCTTTGGCAGTGTCCAGCTCGATCGTCCTAAGGCCAATCGTTTTATATTCTTCGTCCACAGGTTCAGCGTTTTGGAAAAGAATAAAAGAAAGATCATAAAGAGGCTGCTCTCCCAGTCCGGCTACCCACCAGAGCTGGGGATTCTTTACTTCGAGCTGACCGGTGAAGGTATTGCCTTTTCGAATCAGTGCAACTTCCTGTATTTCTTCCTTCGAAGGTGATGTAAGCACGATGCGGGCAGAAAGATCTTCACTTTCTTCATTTACACACATCCAGAGATCAAGAAGGACTTTCCCATCCTGATGATGCTGGCGGATCCTCGTCTCTACGATCCTGTATGTATAGGTTTCTATACCGATACTTCGGATCACACCGGAAGGAGCGAGCTCCGGACCCCAGTCCCACCCAAAGTGGCAGGGAGCTTTGCGAATGAACGATTTTTCCTTTCCGGGCTTTCCAAGATGCGGATCACCCGCTTGCTTGGCCAACATATATTTGTATGGATCTTGAATGGCCAGAACGATTTCGTTTTCGCCTTCTTTTGCGCAGGACCTCATGTCAAAGCGCCAGGTGCGGTTGAGGTTGTCAGAGGATCCGATCTTCCGCCCATTGACGAAGATATCGGCTATCGTATCGATTCCATCGCCCACAAAGTCAAGATGCGGGCTTTGTGCTTCTTCCTTTGTAAGAGTAAAACTGCGGGAAAAGGTATGGTCATGATGACCTTTCTGGGTCGCCCATTTCTCATTGGTACCAAAGAAAGGATCTTCCATTCCGTTGGTCATGAGAGTCAGATAGTTAGAACCGGGAAGATAGCCCGGCATTTTTTCTCCCTGGTCTATGCACATGTCCCATGGCCCGGCCAGGTCAATGATCTTTTTCATGCTGCGATGATTCCTTTCTTAAGCAAACGGATATTTTGGTCTTTCCTGACTTTACTATAACAGATTCTATGATACAATATTGTATATAAGTAAGCATATTTGTATATATGTAAGGAAAAAGATCATGAATTTCGCAGAGATCGAAAAGAAGGTCCATAAAGCTCTGGAAGATGGGATCGTCCATCATCTGTATGACAATGAGATACAGGCATACGGTCTGCTTACCATGCATCCGGATGATCTGAAAAAACTGGCTGCCTCGATATCGCTTGCTGATTCGATCCAAATGTATGCCGATCTGCTGGGACCGACTCAGATCCGTTCTATCAAAAATGGACTGATCAGCTATCTGACCCTGGTTTGCCGCGGTGCGATCAAAAATGGTGTGGATCCGGAGTTTTCCTATGCCCTGAGTGACTACTATATCAATTATCTGGAAACCCTTTCGACCATAGAAGAACTGACTCGTTTGACAGTCGATATCATGCTTCACTATAACGATCTGGTCTACCGTTCGGAGGTTGTTCAGTACAGCAAAACGACAGATACCGCGCTTAGATACATGAAGCAGCATTTGTACGGAAAGTGTTCGATTCAGGAAGTAGCTGCTTTTGTCGGGCTGGAACCCCACTATTTCTCTTCTGTTTTCAGACGAGAAACGGGAAAGACGCCTTCCGGGTATCTTTCTGATATAAAACTAAAAGAAGCCAGACGGCTTCTTGGCCTTCCAGGCAACACGATAACCTATGTCGCCTCGATTCTTGGGTTTTCCGATTCTGCTCATTTCTCCAAACGATTCAAGCAGTATTATTCACTAAGTCCCAGAGAATATAAGAAGATACAGCGGGAGGCAGATCAATGAAATTGGTTAATGAGTATCTGCGGGAGAGATTCGGATGCAAGGTCTACAAGATCGCACTTGATGGTGGTTTTACCTGTCCGAACCGGGATGGGACGATTGGAGAAGATGGATGTATTTTCTGTTCTGCAGGCGGCAGCGGAGAGTTTTCGGAAGATTCTTCGTTCTCTGTCACCGAACAGATCGAAAGAGGAAAGAGAAGGGTTCAGAAAAAAGTCAAAGATGGGAAATATATTGCTTACTTTCAGGCTTATACCGGGACCTATGCGCCGAAGAAGAAACTGGAAAAGCTGTTTGGTGAAGCAATTCATCATCCGGATGTAGTTGCGCTTTCTGTAGCGACCAGGCCGGACTGTCTTCCGGAAGATGTACTGGATCTTCTGGAAGAACTGAACCGGATCAAACCGGTCTGGATCGAATTGGGTCTTCAGACGATCCATGAACAAACAGCCAAATACATCCGAAGAGGATATCCTCTTGTGGTTTACGACCAGGCGGTTCGGGAACTAAGAAAAAGAGGAATCGAGGTAATTGTCCATGTGATCCTTGGTCTTCCGGGAGAAACACCGGACGACATGGTCGAAACTGTCCGCTATGTTTGCCACTCCGGCGCAACAGGGATCAAGCTCCAGCTGCTGCACATCCTGAAGGGAACGGATCTGGCAAAGGAATATGAAGAAGGACGGATAGACGTCTTGACAGAAGACGAGTATTTCCGGATTCTGAAAGCCTGTGTCAAGGTGATTCCTGATGAAGTGGTGGTTCACCGACTTACCGGGGACGGAGACAAACGGATCCTGATCGCACCGATCTGGAGTGGAAACAAAAGAGAAGTATGGAACCGGATCCGTCAGGAAATTTTGACGCGATGAACAATCTGTGACAGCTTGGAAGCAACAGGCAGTTGCTTTGATAGGATCTGTCTCTATGATACAATGATCTTATCAAAACAGGAGGAAAAGAAAATGACAACAAGAGATGTAATCTATGAGCTGCGGACGCAGAATGGTTATTCCCAGGATGAACTTGCGGAAAAGGTTTTTGTCACCCGGCAGGCAGTTTCCCGGTGGGAGAATGGTGAGACTGTACCCAATACGGAAACGCTCAAGCTCCTGTCCAGACTTTTTAACGTATCGATCAATACCCTGCTGGGATCTCCGAATCATCTGATCTGTCAGTGTTGCGGCATGCCGCTGGAAGATCCCATCATCGGGAGAGACAAAGACGGTTTTCTGAACGAAAACTACTGTAAATGGTGCTATGCCGACGGAACATATACCTACAGCAATATGGACGATCTGATCGAGGTATGTGTCCGCAATATGGTTAGTGAAAACTTCTCGGAAGAACAGGCCAGAGCTTATCTGAAGCAGACACTGCCCAAACTGGACTACTGGAAACGCTATGAAGAGCTCAGTGACAATGGAGAATTCGAAGCATTCAAGCAGCAGCTCATCCGTGAGATCAATGATCTTCGGATCGAAGGCATGCCGGAGGTGAAGAGCCTGAATGCCCTGGTTGGCGCCTATGTGAATCTCGAATATCCGCTTCCCAGCGGCATGAAAGCCAAATTCCTTAACGATGGAACCACCTATCTTGGCAATCAGCTGGAGTCAGATATCGTTCACGGGCTCTGCTTCGGAGTCCTTGCGAACATGGATTTTATTCTGATCTGCACTTATGAAGAAAACGGCACCAATCCGGAGCTGCTTCTTTATAAAAAACGCTGATCCGATAGAAAAACACTCCGTGTTGTGGTATGCTTAAAACACCTAATCATATCCTTCGGAGGATGCAGAAATAAAATGGAAAAGCAGCTTGATCTGATCTGTATCGGAATGGCATTGGTCGATTCGATCATCAAGGGATTTGATCCGAATCCCATCTCTGCTTCCGGTTACCGGGCAGAATCCAATACGCTAAACGTAGGCGGCGAAGCAGTGAATGAAGCGGTCGCAGCAGCCAGACTGGGCACCCGGACAGGGATTCTGTGCGCACTGGGAAAAGATGCAGCAGGAGAGATGGTGCTGGGAATGCTTCGAGGTGCCGGTGTTGATACACAAAGGGTCATCGTTTCAGAGGATCACGCGACCCCGGTCACTACCATGTTTGTCCGGGCGGATGGAGGTCGTAAGTCGATCACGAATCAGGCACATCGGTATAATTTTCATCCGGAAAAAGGGACGGAAAGATTTACGGACGCCAGGGCGATTATCTTAGGATCACTCTTCCGTGCGCCTTTTGATGATCCTGATATTATCTATGAAGTGCTGAAAGCCGCCAAAGAGAATCATCAGACAGTGATCGCGGATACGAAGCTACCCAATTTCCGTGTCCTTCATCTGGAGGATATCAAGGAAGCGCTGCCGCTGATCGACTATATTACCCCGAATGAAGATGAAGCGAAATTCTTCACCGGGAAAGAAAAACCGGATGACATGGCCGATGTCTTTCTTTCCTATGGAATCAAAAATGTCATTATCAAGCTGGGAGCGAAGGGGTGCTTCTTTAAGAACAGCAAAGGAACCATGCTTCTTCCGCCGCATGACATTCAGGCAGTGGATGCGACAGGCGCCGGTGATAACTTTGTCGCAGGCTTTGCCAGCGAGCTTCTTCGGGGAAAGACCAATGAGGAAGCACTGAGATTTGCCAATGCCTGCGGCGCTATCTGTACGACCGCCGTCGGAGCGGGAACGGCACTTAGAAGCCGGGAACAGGTCCTTCAGTTTCTGGAAGAAATAGGATAAGTAAAGAGTCTCCACGAAGCGTAGGTAGCCTCCGAATGATTTCCATGATAGAATGGCACCATCAGAATCAGGAGGCGATAAAATGGATCGATATGTAACAGGCGCAGTGATCCGCAGACTGCGGGAAAACAAGCAGATGACACAGGAGGATCTTGCACAGAAGATCCATGTTACGGGCAAAGCTGTGAGCAAATGGGAGACCGGCCAGGGTTTTCCGGATATCACTTTGCTGGAACCGCTGGCCAAGGCGCTGGGTATTTCCGTGATCGAACTGCTCTCCGGTGAAGATATACAAAATCAGAACCGTTCTGCCCATATGGCGAGAGGAACCTTTTACGTTTGCCCTGTCTGCGGAAATATCATCCGGACTACTGGAGAAGCGCTGATCAGCTGCTGTGGGATTACCTTGCCGCCGATTATGGCGGAGGAGCCCGATGAAGATCATTTGCTGCATGTGGAGATCGTAGAGGACGAATACTATGTAACGATCGATCACCCCATGACAAAGGATCATTATATTTCTTTTCTTGCAGCCGTATCGGATGAGCGTCTTCAGCTTGTCAAGCTGTATCCGGAGATGGAGGCAGCGGCCAGATTCAAGATTGGCCGTGTGATCAGAATCTTCGCATACTGCAACCGGCACGGGTTATTTCAGAAAAAACCATAAAAAAGAAGCCTCGCGAATGCGAGGCTTCCTTGCATTTGCGAGGCTTCCTTGCTTGATGATTACATCAGTTTGCGGAACATTGCTTCAAAGTCTGCCAGCGTAGCGGGGCGAGGATTGCCGGGAGCGCAGGCATCGGCTGCTGCGGATTCGCACAGGAAGGGAAGATCTTCTTCTTTCAGCTTCTCGAGTTTGGTCGGAATGCCGACATCCACGGAGAGCTGCTGTACGGCATCGATCGCTGTCTTTCTGTAGGCTGCCGGATCCATACCGGTCGTATCAACGCCGAATGCTTCTGCGATGGCTTTAAACTTTTCGCCGGTGTATTCCTGGTTGAATTCCATGACGATCGGCAGCATCATGGCACAGGCAACGCCGTGAGGTGTGTCATAGACAGCACCAAGCGTATGAGCCATGGAGTGAGCAATGCCAAGACCTACGTTGGAATAAGCCATAGCCGTTACATACTGAGCCAGAGCCATGCCTTCGCGTCCGTTCGGATCGTTGGCAACAGCGAGGCGAAGATTCTTGGCGATCAGCTGGATCGCTTCAAGGTTCAGACAGTCAGCGAGTTCCCAGGCAGCTGCCGTGGTATAACCTTCGATTGCATGGGTCAGTGCGTCCATACCAGTGGAGGCGGTAAGGCCTTTCGGCATGGTGGACATCATGTCGGGATCAACGACTGCAACATCCGGAATATCGTTAGGGTCAACACAGACGAATTTGCGTTTCTTTTCAACATCTGTGATAACATAGTTGATCGTGGATTCTGCGCCGGTGCCGCCGGTGGTAGGAACAGCGATCGTGAAGACCGTGCGATGCTTGGTCGGAGCTACGCCTTCCAGCGAACGTACATCATAATATTCAGGGTTGTTGACAATGATTCCGATGCCTTTGCCGGTATCCATAGAGGAGCCGCCGCCGATCGTGATCATAAAGTCTGCACCGGATGCACGATATGCATCAACGCCATGCTGTACATTCTCGATCGTGGGGTTCGGTTTAATATCGGAATAAAGTTCAAACTGAATGCCATTCTGCTCCAGAAGATCGGTAACACGTTTGGTTACGCCAAAACGAACCAGATCAGGATCGGATGCGACAAATGCTTTGGTGAAACCATGAGATTTGACGATTCCGGGGATCTCATTGATTGCGCCGTGTCCGTGATAGGAAATGCCATTCAACACAAAACGATTGACTGCCATAGGTAATCTCCTTTTTGAAGAAAAATTTACATGGGATATTATAACATTTCTGCCAGACAGTTCGCAAGATGAAATACGGTTGTCATTTCTGCATCAAAACAGCCTGGTGACGTTCTTTTCTTCGCTGTAGGTATGCGGTTCTTTGGTAAAGTCCTTGTGGCCGACAGCAATGGCGACCTGATAAACATTTCCTTCCGGAATCTTAAATGCTTCATTGAAGTAAGCTTTCTTTTCACCTGTCATGGCATCCCGGATGCATCCGAGGATCACGGATCCAAGACCCAGAGATTCTGCTGCCAGCGCCATGTTCTGAACGGCAATTCCTGCATCACAGGCACTCCAGAAAAAGTTTTCAGGACCACTTAACATGATAAGGATCGGTGCACCATAATAGAAGGATTTGCCTGCGTTAGGGCGTCCCTTCAGCAATTCAGTCTGCAGTTCATCCAGGATTGGATTGCCTTTTTCTATTACTGTAAAGTGAATCTCCTGCCGGTTTGCAGCGGTAGGTGCCTGAAGGCCGGCAGTCAGGATCAGATCCAGCTCTTCTTTTGACAGGTTTTCGTCCGTATAACCTCTGGTTGAAAATCGGTCTTTGATTGCAGCAAGAACTTCTTTCATGGTCATTTTCTCCTTCTGTATGATGTAATTTTCTTACAGTATAGCACAAATAAACAAACATGAGAAGATTCTTTATTTTTCTGGTATTTTTATATATAATAATGATAGTTCTGATAAAGAGAGGAGTTTTGTAAGATGAATTCCAGAAACAACTTGACAGAGGGTCCCATTTTCGGACAGCTGATCAGATTTGCCATCCCGGTCATCCTGGGAAACCTGTGTTTTCAGCTCTACAATGTAGTCGACTCGATCGTTGTGGGAAACTACGTCGGAACAGATGCTCTGGCTGCCGTTGGCGCAGTTTTCCCGATCATGATGCTGTTCAATGCACTCTTTATGGGGGTGTCAATGGGTGCACAGATCGTCATCAGTCAGACGTACGGAGCGCAGGATGAAGACGGACTTCGGACCGTGACGAACACATCTATCTCACTTGCGATCATCATTGGTGCAGCGATTACGGTCATCGGCGTGCCGCTTGCAAAACCGATGCTGAAGCTGATCCAGACACCGGCCAATATCATTGATAACTCGACTTCCTATCTGATGATTATTTTTGCCGGTACGCTGGGTAATGTATTCTACAACCTGGGATCCGGTGCACTTCGTGGTATGGGAGACAGCCGGTGGCCTCTGGTCGCCATGCTCGTCAGTTCAGTAACCAATATCGTCCTGGACCTGGTGTTTGTTATTGCGCTTGATATGGGTGTTGCCGGTGTTGCCTGGGCAACCACGATTGCTCATTTCCTCAGCGGTATGATTCCGCTGTGGCGGATCCAGAGCGGAGCCTATCCGGTTCACCTGTATGTAAAGGATATCCTGCATCCCGACAAAAAAGCAGCCAGTCATATCTTTAAACTGGGACTTCCCAGTTCCATTCAGAATGCCGCGATGTCTCTCGGCAGTCTGGTGATTCAGAGCTTTGCGAATTCCTTCGGATCAAACTTTATCGCCGCCAACACGATCATCATGAAAGCCGATGGTTTTGCCATCATGCCCATGATGGGTCTGGGTATTGCTTCCACTTCCTTTGTGGGACAGAACATTGGTGCGGGAAAGGTCGATCGTGCAAAAAAAGGAGTTCATGCAGGCCAGATCAGTGCGATTGTGGTCGCAGCCGTCGTTGGTGTTGCCCTGTATTTCCTTGGAGAGTACATTATGAAGGCCTTCGGCGCAGATGGGCAGGTGCTGATGATGGGCGTTTCCGGTATCCGATTCCTGGCTTTCTGCTATGTATTTGTCGGCCTTGATCAGGTCACCGGCGGTGCCATGCGTGGCGCGGGTGCAGCCATTGCTCCAGCGGTCACAGCCATTTCCGCCAATCTTATTCGTATTCCCCTTGCCTACTTCCTTGGCGCAGGACCGCTGAGACAGGAGATCCGTGAGATCATCGCTGCCAAGACAGCTGATCTTACTGAAATGGCATCCAAGTATTTTGCTACAGGCGCTTATGCAACCATGGAGCAAGCTGAACAATCAGCAGCAGCCGTGCTTGCTGCCCCCAATCACTTTATGAATATGTTCTATGCTATGGGCATCTCCATGTTCGTAGGTGCACTGCTCATCTTCCTTTATTTCAAATTTGGCAAGTGGCAGGACAAGAGCATTATCAAAACGGAAAAGAGTGCAGAATAGACTATCTGACGTACTTTAGCCAGTGAAGCTGTCATGCTTGAACTTTTCAAAAAAAGGCAGTGAAGAATGCTTACATTCTTCACTGCCTTAATTGTATTAATATGGATCCTGGGTGATGTTGGTTTTGGGATCAATTTCCGTGAAATGCAGCCAAAAGCTCTTTTTCTTCATCGGTGAGCTCGTATTTGGCCATTTCTTCTTCAATGATCGCATCCGCACCGTCAGATTTTAAGTTTTCCATTGCAAATGTGATCTCGGATGCTGAATAACCGCTGTTTCCCAAAAGCGTTTCAACCCGGCTTTCGGAGAATTTGCCGCCAAACAGATTCTTGGCTGCTCGTAAAGCCTGGATACTGAAATCCACTTCCAGAAACTCTACAGCCTTTTTCGTATCTTCCTGTTTGAATGATACTTTGCTCATCGCTGTAGTCAGTTCAGACAAAGAGTAATTCCCGTTTTGCAGAAACTCTTTCACGACAGCAACAGCCGTAGGATCAGCATCGACCGTTTTCTTCTCAGGTTCTGCCGTTACATTTGATGTCTGGGCTGCATCCGTGGCAGCCGCTTCATTATTCGTTGCTTTGTTTCCGGAACATCCGCTCAGAAGTAAACTGACTAAAAGAATAACGGCAAAGATCATGGAAAGGTTCTTTTTCATAATGATTGCTCCTCCTCAATAACGATATAGTTTATCATATCGTTATTTTCTGTATTTTTCTATTGGAAGAACTGCATAAACATTCGAAGAGGTGCCGTTGATTCTTGAAAATATTAGATAACGACAGCGTTTAGGAAAAGGCCATAAGTGATATTATTCCATATGACCATCACGATACATGGAGAATTTGTCCATGGGATATTGTTTCAGGTTTTCAAGAATGCCGCGTTTATCCGCTTTGGCCAGCAGATTCTTTCGTGCATTCAGTACCAGCGTTTCGACTTCATGCTTGGAAGGCCCGCCGACGCATCCACCGGGGCACATCATCCCTTCTATAAAATCTTCCTTCAGCTTGCCGGCTTTCAGAAGCAGCAGAGCTTTGCGGCACTCATCACCGCCTGCGCAGGTGAGCAGGGAAATATCGGAAGTATCCTCTCCCATCTCCTGCATAACCTCGAGTACGGCACCGGCAACACCGCCGGATCCGGCGAACCGTTTTCCAAAGAGGGAAGCTTCCTGATAGTCTTCCTCTACCGGAACGATCTCTATATTCTTTGAATCCAGCAGTGCGACCATTTCTCCGTATGTTAATGCATAATCCGCACGGTCAGCGATATTCTCGTTCAATGTCTCGCCTTTCTTGGCGATGCAGGGACCAATAAATACGGTAATGCAGTCCGGATCCAGGGATTTTAAATAACGGGAAACAGCTGTCATGGGAGAAACCGTGTTGGAGATATTATTCTCATATTGCTCCGGGAAATGATGATGCAGCAGGGAAATAAAAGCCGGACAGCAGGAGGTGGTCATTTTCCGTCCTTCTTTTTTGGCTTCGATCCATTCCTTCGCTTCATAAGCTGCTGTCATATCACCGCCGAGACCTACCTCCACCATGTCGGCAAACCCTGCTTTCTTTAATGCGGCCTTAATTGCGCCCATGCTGATGTCTTTACCGAACTGACCTTCGGTAGCCGGGGCACACATGGCGATGACACGTTTACCCTCAAGGATGGCCTTGATAACTTCTACAGAGAAAGTCTTCGACCCAATGGCACCGAAGGGACAGGTGTGAACACAGTGACCGCAATGGACACATTTACTCTCATCGATTACGCAAAAACCGTACTCATCATAAGTGATAGCGCCTACAGGACAAGCTTTTTTGCAGGGACGTTCGTGGTGTATGATCGCTTCAAAAGGACAGGCTTTTGCACACATGCCGCAGGCTTTACATTTCAGTGGGTCGATCTTCATTTTGGAATCACCAGGAGAAATCGCACCAAAATGGCATGCCTGAAGACAGGCTTTGCCCAGGCAGAAGCGGCAGCTGTCAGTAACATTGTATTCCTGAATAGGACAGTCATCACAAGCAGCGGGAATGACTGCCACAACGTTTTTGGTCGGGTGATTGATATCCGGACTGAGTCCGATAGCCAGACGAACACGCCCACGGATGATCTCACGCTCCTTATAGACACAGCAGCGATACTGCGGCTTGGGTCCTGGGCTTACATCGTAGGCGATTTTTTCACAGTTTTCCGGCGTCAGCTCGTCAGCCCAAGCCAGACGGCAGACTTCCCGGAGAATATAGTGTTTCAGATCAATGATTCCCTTGTCGTTGGTTAACATAGTATCCCTCTCTTTTTCGTGATGATATAAGTATATCACATTTTGTTCTTCCTGTGCCATAATCGCGCACATGAATTTTTGTGAGAAGAAAATGAAACCTGCAGCGGTCATTTCAAGCAAAGAAAGAACATTTTCATTAAATTAAGATGTTCACAGAGGTTGATCACAATGAAAGCTCAAACTGCTGTACAGAAAAAACCGCTCACCAGGTTCGGTGAATTTGAACTGCTCAAAGCGATCGCCATCATAGGACTGCCTGCAGTCCATGAACTGCGTTTGATGTGGCCGGAAAAGGGCTGGCCACCAGCATCAGTATGGAAGAAGCACTCCTTGTTGCTGCAAAATACGCACCTTATTTCCAGGGAAGCCGCCGCTGAAAAATCGTCTCATGATGGATTATCAGATGGATCGGAGCCACTCTTCCAGAAAACAGCTTTCATATTCATGTGCCTTAGCATTTGGATGCGTATTGGAAGGATAGGCAACGGCGAACATTCTGGTTCGAAGATCTCTGACAGACTGATCAATAGCCGGATTGGTCGAACGTCCCATGCAGGGCGTTCGCTCATCGCCATTCAGATCGATGTAAGGAATTCCCCATTTCCTTGCGATCGCGATCTCAGCCTGACGATAGTCATCTGTCTCACAGCCGTTGGAGACAATGATTCCAAGATGAGCATAGGGGAAGTGTGTGATAAGGTATTCACACACGGTGTTCCATGCTCCATAGAAGGTGTCTGTCTTTGTATCATTGATAGACCCCAGATGGATGATTCCTTTCTTCTTTTCACCATCATCCGCTACAGCTTTTGGTCGATGATGACTGTCATTGATTCCAAAGTACAGCGTAATATAATCCACATCCGGATCAATCTGACGATAAAGACCACTGGTAAATGTATTGCTGAATTCTTCATCAGAGGGTGTTGCAATTGTCATTCCGCCAACGGCCAGATGCTGCAGCTTCATTTGGTTCCGGCTCGCGATCAACCGGTCATAGGTTCGATAGAGTCCCTCATAAGGTCCGTCTTCAAAGATGGGCGGAAGGCCTGCCAGACCTTTAAAATCACCATTTGTAAAACTGTCCCCGCAGGCTGCCCACTTTTTTCCTTTCAGAATATTATCTGCCATTGTACCAAATCCTTTGTTTCCTGTATTTTTGCTTTTAAGATCTTTATAATTTTTTGTTCATATCGCAAAATCGAATCCAGCTTTTTCCCGATATTCGGAAGGAGTGCAGCCGGCATAGTCCCGGAAGCGCTTTCCGAAGTGACTTTGTGTGGCGAAGCCCAGCCGCTCCGCAATATCCGAAATGGGATCATCCGTCGATTTGAGCAGGCTCTTCGCGTATTCCATTTTTTCTGTACGGATGTATTCACCGATCGTTTTCCCGGTTTCAGCTTTAAACTTTACAATTAAATAGTTTTCCGCATACCCTGCCTGCGCTGCAAGATCAGAAACAGAGATTTTCTGTTGTCGATGAAAAGAAATATAGTCCAGGCAGCGCTGAATCTGCGGGGAGATGCCGCCGGCCTCCTTCGCCAGGCGGACACGATGCGTGAAATCTTCTTCCATGACACGGCTGATCTCAATGATTTCCGGAATCTGCGTACTGGCTTCGATCGCCTGGATATAGCGATCACTCAGTTCGTAAGCTGTTTCTGCCAGGATGCCGCCGCGCAGAGCTGCTCTCATACAAAGGGCGGTAAAGATGATCAGCTGATTTTTCAGCTGGCGCAGGTTATCACCGCTGCCGAGTCTTCCTACCTGCATTCCAAGCGAGAGCCGGTCACGGCGTTTTGTGTCCAGTTCATTTCCTTCCGTAACATGGCGCAAAAGTTCCTGCTCACGTTCCCATGCGCTGACTCCCTTTCGCCAGTTCGAATCTGTGGAAGCCACAGGAGACTCTGCAGAAGATGTTTCGTCCAGAAACCGGAGATCCTTGGTAGTAATCTTTTCCCCGCTGATCGTATAATGCAGCATCAGGCTGAACTGAATCAGCCGTGTGAAAGGAAGCATCGGCAGTTCCCGGATTGTCTCCTGGACCTGCCATTTGATTCGGTTCGGAATCTGCAGATTGCCCAGCACTTTATCAAGTCTCACCTTCGATACCGCATCGATCAAAAGCGGACCAACGACATGGATACGAAAGAGTGCTCCGTTATCATCATTTTCAAAGTCCGCAAGCCATAAAACCCCCAGGGAATTGGTGACGAGAACTGGCTTTGCCTCCTTAAGA
>JAEEGL012974549.1_pt1 | contig 13271 bp, 12 predicted proteins | sample 9134231 | NCBI WGS metagenome assembly JAEEGL01 (sample SAMN16246548, study PRJNA631951) | gut metagenome | biome: gut microbiome; feature: rumen; material: fiber-attached | host: Bos | place: Iran: Karaj | collected 2018-10 | reverse complement strand
TCATCTTCATAGCTGCCTTCGAGATCGATCGTATCACCTGCAAACATGGATTTTGCCATCGATTCGATTTTTTTGCTCACGACAATTTTCTGTGGCAGGGAAGAAACCACCTGGCATTTAATCCCCATCTCGTCATCGTCGTTCGTATACTTATTTTCAAATAAAAAACAATCCGTGCCTGACTGGTTATCATATTCGATATTCAGGATGTCATTATTCACGGTTGAAGCAAAGTCTGTTTGCCAATCCTCATAATTCTTCTTTGTAATGCAGGTCCTCCAAATATGGACAAATTCCATCCCGTCATTTTGGGTGCCCAGATAATCTACAAGCTGCAACGCATGTTTTACGCGATCAGCCGTATTTGCTTTTTGAAACTCGTCATCACCGCAATGGAAAATGACCGAAGCAGAACCGATTTGCCCAAATTTGTAATTCTTGCTGTTCGGTTTACGTCTTAAGATCGGCAGTTCGTTTTCGCAGTATAACTGCCACATCCAAAGACTAGTGTTCCGCACTTCTATTTCTGATTTCTGACCGTTTGGATCATCAGCTACGTGCAAAGCGGAAATACTCGTCTGTCCGGACATCTGATTACTCATTTCATAGACCAGACGGCTGTTATATACGTGGCAATAGTTCGTTTCAAAGTTACAATCCGTAAAAGTGACCAGACCCTGCGTTCCGGGATTGGTTTTATCGGCAGGCTGAATGTCAATACCGATATTAATGCCCTCTACACCGTTAAAATGGATCTGTCCCTGCACTTCACCGACAAAACGCACTTCAAAAGTATAACCATGATTGGTTAAGAGATCCGACTGAGCCTTGGTGATCTCCAATGTCTCACCCGAACCAAGCGAGTTGATCTGGACGATCGACGGTTTTTGATTTGCAGCTGTACGATTCTCTTCAGCATTGATATATGCAAATACATCATCGATCGTATTGTAATCTACGGAAGTTTCTGCATCTTCACCGAATTTAACTGTGAATTTTCCGTTCGTAACCGGTGCGGGATAACTGTCATATTGATTTGCGTTATCATCCGTTTCCGCCTCGAGTTTTTCCTCTTCGGCATCAGACGGATCCGCCGATTCTGCAATGACGGGTTCAGCAGTCTGCTCATCGTCTGCGGGCGCATCAGTTTCTTCGATTCCGCTTGCATTTACCGCGTCGGAATCTGCCGCAACAACTGCCCCCTGCGGTTCTTCTGCGGCAAATACGGTCGTAGCCGTACCGGTAAACAGCATTGCATAGCACAATACTACGGAAATAAACCTCATAAATTCTTTCTTCATCAGAACACTTCTCCTTATCTGGAATGATATAAATGCAAAAAGCCGTTAAACGCTAATTATTATAGCGCCAACGGCTTAAAATGTCAATTTTCGCTATATATGTGACACAGGATGGGGCTAGTGATTTTTTTGTGATTTCCCGTTCAGTACCGGTCTTGCGACATGGACATTGAAAAATTCGATCAGCGGGCCCATAAAGAAAGCAGTAATGATCGTGCCGACACCGGCGATCGTCGGAACCGAAACGATTTTCCCGCCGGCCAGTAAAAACAGCGCCACACCTAGAATCACGCAGCATAAGTCGGTGATGATCCTGACATATTGAAATTTGCCCTTCTTCCATGTATTGCATATGATCAATGCGATCGCATCATAAGTGGATACGCCGAGATCAGCCGTCATATAAAATGCGGATCCGAAACAGATAATGACGACTCCGACCACCAGACAGATCACACGGGTGATCATAGAAGGTTCCACTATGACCGTCTGCAGATACTCATAGGTAAACTGCGTGATATATCCGAGTAAAAATAGATTGATAAAAGTCGCGATCCCGATATAATGGCGGTCAAATATGAGTGCAAACAGCAAAAGAACTGCATTCGTAATGACATACAGTGTTCCGAATCCGATCGGCACGATCGAATCAAGCCCGGCCATGAATGACTGGAAGGGATCCACTCCAAGCGCTGCGATCTTGAATATGCCTACCGAGATCGCACAGATGATCACGCCAAAGAGAGACATGAAGATCCGTTTCAAAAGATTCCTGTTCATCTTATTTCCTCATATGAATTATTATCAGACAGTATAAATATAATCTGCTTTTCTTGCAGCCGGTGCTTTGGCGGGTTCTGCCGCATAGCCGATCGCGCAGTGTCCGATCCCTTCGTAATCCCCAGTAATACCGAGTTTCTTGAGAATGTTTTTGCCGAAATCCGACTCAAATTCTTCTTTTGCACGATGGATCCAGATACTTGCTACGCCGAGACTTTCAGCAGCATTCATGAGATTGCCCATCACCAACGATCCGTCATACACACAGGTCGGAACAGCCTTGTCGGCAAGCACGATCAGGATCACCGGTGCCCCGTAGAAAGGATCAAAACCTGCGTCCCAACCGCCGATCTTGCGATTCTCTTCAGAGATTTCATCCCGCAGTGCCTTGTCGGTAACGGCAATGATGATCGGACTCTGCTTACCCATGCCGGTAGCCGCATAGGTTCCCGCCTTAAGGATCGCGTCGATCTTCTCCTTTTCAACCATGTCCGCTTTGAAATTCCTGCAGCTTCTTCTTGTTTCCAGTACCTTTAATGTTTCGTTCATGAATCTTCCTCCTGTTTTTTGCTATTTACATTTATGACCGGATGCGGCCTCGAAATTATATTTCACAATCCCAAGGTCCAGTTTCGTCAGCGGTCCTCTTCCGGCTGTGATCATCACATCATCCCCGGTTAGCTTTATCTTGAATTTTTGCTGGTTTACGGCTGTCGGCGCAAGCAATGCGGCTTCCACGCCTTTTACAAACCATTCCGGAGCTTCATTCATCGGTGTTTCACAGAGTTTTTCAACAGGTTTCGATCTGTGTACCTTTCCGCTGTTTTCACCGTATCCGATCGCGATCACACAGACGATCTTTTCTCCCGGTGCAACTTGAGCACCGCACTTTCCTTTCCCGTATGTACCCGCCACCCAGCAGGTATTTAAACCAAGTATCTGTGTTTCAAGAACGATGCGTTGCCCAAAGTAACCGGCTCTTTCATCAAGATTCGGGATCGACTTGTCGCCGACAAGCGCAATATAATTTACGGCATTTTGAAACTTTCCGTAATGGGCAAGAAACGTATCAAAACATTTGGGCTCGTCACAGATCAGCTGAAAGTTTAACCCGCTTTCGGAATTACATGCTTCGATGAGGGAAGTCAGTTTTTCCCGTATTTCCGTGGGGATCGTTTTATTCTGATATCTTCTGACAGAGTGTCTTTCCTGAATGGCATCCCAAATATCCATTATTGTTTTCTCCTATTCTTTGAATTGATCCAACAGATCGATCAGTGCATCGGTTTCCTCTTCATTTGCCGCCCAGTCCGTTGCCAGACGGATCACCGTGTGCGTTTCATCCGTTTTTTCCCAGAAACTGTAGGAAACATGCTTTCCGAATTCCTCCAGTTTTTGATTTTCCATAACAGCGAAAATCTGGTTGGTCGGTGAATCAAAGCACAAGGTAAATCCTCTCTCCGACAGAGCATTTCGGATCCTGTCTGCTTCTTTGACCGCGCATGCTCCGATCTTCAGATAAAGATCATCCGTAAACAGTTCTTCAAACTGCAGCCCGAGCATTCTTCCCTTGGCAAGTAACGCGCCATGCTGTTTGATCAGCGTAAACAGGTGCGGAATTTTATCAGGATCCGGAATCACGACCGCCTCCCCGAACAATGCGCCGCACTTTGTTCCACCGATATAAAAGGCAGTGCATAAACGGGCAAGGTCAGGAAGCGTTACATCATTCGAAGGTGTGGCAAGCGCGTAGGCAAGCCTGGCCCCGTCCACATATAACGGAATACGATATTGATCGCAGATTCCCCTGATATCCGTCAGCTCCTGCAGGGAATACAGAGTACCGTACTCCGTTGGCTGCGAAAGGTAGACCATACCGGGCATGACCATATGATCATGATTTTCATCCCGATAAAAGTTTTCCAAATATAGACGAAGGTTATCGGCCGTGATTTTTCCGTCAACATGTTCCACCGTCAGTACCTTATGTCCGCCGGCCTCGATCGCACCTGCCTCATGTGCGCTGATATGTCCGCTCACTGCAGCCACAACACCCTGATACGGCCTTAAAAAAGCATCGATCATCACAGCGTTGGTCTGTGTTCCGCCCATCAGGAATTCCACCTCTGCAGTCCCGCATTGACACGCTTTTTTGATCTTTTCCTTTGCCGATGCCGTGAATGCATCCGAACCGTATCCGGATGTTGCCAACAGATTGGTCTCTGTCAGCCTCCTGATAATGTCCGGATGCGCTCCTTTCATGTAGTCACTTGCAAATTCCAGTTTTGTGTTCATCATACCTCTCATTCCCTAAAAGCGGATCTTCTCTTCAACGATCACAGGTTCTTTCACAAGCGACGCAAATTTCGCCGCATCTTCTTTCTTACCGACGATCCCGCCGAAATGAACCGGGATCGCGACCTTTGGGCAGATCGTATTAATGAGTTCGGCAGCCGCCTTTGCATCCATCGTATAAGTTCCTCCGATCGGAACGAGCGCGACATCACACTTTACGTCTTTTGCTTCTTTGGTCGCGTCTGTGTCCCCCGCAATATAGATCCTGTTTCCGGCAATATTCAGGATATAACCTACATTCCCGGCATGTTTCGGATGAAAAGGCTTCAACGTATTGTAGGAGGCGACGGTCTCAAAGAAAAGTCCTTCGATCTCATAGTGTTTCCCGACTTCCACAGGATTGATCCGAAGAACCGCACGTTCTGCTTCAGCTGCCTTTTCCACCATCGTTGCAGGAACAACCATAACGGTATTTTCACATGCGACTTTCCGGATATCTTCCGGCGAAAAATGATCATAGTGATCATGCGTGATCAGGATCAGGTCTGCGTCTTTCGGGGATCCGTCCATCTCAAACGGATCCACATAGATCGTCTGTTCCCCGTTCCTGATCCGGATACTGTTCTGCTTAAATACCTCGATGTGCTCAGTCATTTTTCACACTCCTTCTGTTCAGGATCAATATAAGAACAACCAGCAATATACTGCAGGAAGCAATCGCAATATAGGATGTTCCGGTAAGTCCCGCGATCAGATATCCGACCGCACAGATGATCGCGACAAGCGTTGCATACGGTAACTGCGTTTCGACATGTCTGATATGATCACACGATGACCCCGTCGATGCAAGGATGGTCGTATCGGACATCGGTGAGCAGTGATCTCCGTATACGGAACCTGCAAGAGTAGCACCAAGCGCAGGGATCAGATAAACACCTGCACCGTCCGCACTGCAGATCATGGTTACGATCGGGATCAGCATTCCGAATGTTCCCCAGCTCGTACCCATGGAAAAACTCATCAATGCCGCAATGATAAAGAGCAGGAACGGCAGAAATCCAAGAGGCAGATTTGAAGAACTGACAAATCCGGAAATGAACACACCGGTTCCGATCAATTGTCTGCATACACCGCCAAGACTCCAGGAAAGGATCAATATCAGCATAGGTGGTACAATGTTTCCGATGCCGCCAACGATCGTCTCCATGAATCCCTTTGGTTTCATGATCTTTCGCGGCAGATATAACAGCGCAGCTGTAATAAGGCCCGCAAAAGCTCCGAGCGTAAGTCCCGCAGCAGGGTTATAACCGATCGCTTCCGAAAAACTCACACCTTCAAAGAATCCGCCGACATAAGCCATGCCGAGAATGGAACAGACGATCAGTATCAGGATTGGAAGCACCAGATCGGTGACTCTGCCCTTATGATCTGCATCTTCATCATTCACTTCCTGCGTATCAACTACTTCGGCAGCTCTTTCTTCCGCCTTTTTCATCGGCCCGAAATCTTTTCCCGTAAGACTCAGCACAAAGACCATAAGAATCGTAAATAACGCATAGAAATTGTAAGGTATCGTGGATAAAAAGATGTTAAAGCCGCCCTGCTCACTGACTTCGCTTGCTACGGCAACCGCCCAGCTTGATACCGGCGCGATGATACAGACCGGTGCCGCTGTCGCATCTATGATATAGGCAAGTTTTTCTCTGGAAATATGCAGCCTGTCAGTGATCGGGCGCATAACGGTTCCGACCGTGAGACAGTTAAACCCGTCATCGATGAAGATAAGCACACCCAAAAGCGATGTGGCCAATGCCGCAGACCGTTTGCTTTTCAGTTTCTTACCTGCCCACCGGCCGTATGCAAGGCTTCCGCCCGATTTTGACACAAGGGATACCACCGCCCAGAGAAGTGCCAGGAAAATGATCATATATGCGTTATCCGCGATCTTGGAATACATCATATCAAATGTCATGGCAGCAGCAGAAAAAAGGCTGCCGCCGCTTGCGAATGCATAAATCAGCATTCCGGAAATCAGTCCTGCGAATAACGAAGAATAAACTTCTTTTGTGATCAACGCTAATGTGATCGCAATGAGAGGCGGTAACAGGGACACCCATCCCGTTTCGATCATGGTAAATTCCATTGAGTATCTCTCCTTTTATGATTTTGCCGGCGCTAAATGCGCACCGTTGAAAGTCACGACAGCGATCAGTTTTCCAAGATCATCCGTAACATCTACGGAATAAAAGCAGTTGGTCCGCCCGTCCTTGATGAGTCTCGCACTTGCAAAAAGCACACTGCCTTTGGAGGCGGACATGAAGCTCGCCTGTCCCACAACGGAAACCGTGGCGCAGTCTTTGTTAAAATTGGATGCCACTGCAAATGCAAAATCAGCCAGCGTGTAGATGGAACCGCCCATCACACTGCCGTAAGCGTTTCTGTGGTTCTCCGTGATCACCATACTGCATTTTGCATAGTTTTCTCCGATCTCTTCGATCACTGCTCCCGTCAAAACGGTTGCATATCGGTCTTTCTCAAACATTTTTCTTGCTTCCGTAAGCGTACCCATTACCTTATCTCCTATAATGCATTCTCAACAGCCTTACGGACTTCTTTCATGTCCGTTGTCGGCTCAAACCTTGCGATCACTTTTCCTTCCCGGTCGATCAGGAACTTCGTAAAATTCCATTTAATATAGGCCTTGTCTCCGTAAGCCTTGTTGTTCATGTTCGCAAATTTGTTAAGTCCGGCGGCTTTCAAGCCTTTTCCGAATCCTTCAAAAGGCTTTTCCGTCGCAAGAAACGCAAACAGCGGATCCGCGCTCTCCCCGTTCACATCGATCTTCGCAAACCGCGGGAAATCCGTCCGGTACTTCAACGTACAGAAAGAATCGATCTCCTCATCCGTTCCCGGTGCCTGATTGGCAAATTGGTTGCACGGGAAATCGAGGATCTCAAGGCCTTTGTCTTTCAGGTCTTTGTACATTTCTTCAAGCGGCTCGTAATGCGGCGTGAATCCGCAGCCTGTTGCCGTATTGACGATCAAAAGTACTTTTCCCTGATAAGCATCAAGCGCTGTTTCATTTCCTGTTCTGTCCTTTACCTTAAAATCATAAACCGTTTTCATTACTCTTTCTCCTTTCCTTCTCACAAGGTCCGTTGCTTTTTGATATGAGTTCTTTCAAAAGATCATAAAGTTGCTTTCCTTTTTCAACCGGAAGATCAATGCAATTCATCATTTTGAGCGGAATATCCTTGGCCTTTTCCTGCAGTTTTCTGCCTTCCTTTGTCAGAGCGATCACAACCACCCTGTCATCCTGCCGGCTTCTCTTTTTTTCAATATACCCTGCCTGTTGCATTTTTTTAAGAAGCGGCGAGATCGTACCGTTGTCCAACATCAGCCGCTCGCAGATCTCACCGACCGGGATCTCATCTTTTTCCCAAAGCACAAGAAATACGATATACTGCGTATACGTAAGACCCAGCGGTTTTAAAAACTGCGCATACAGATTTGTGATGTTTCTGGCCGCAGCATACAGGGGAAAACAGAGCTGGTTGTCCAGTTTCATTGCTTCACGATAATCATATTCCATGGCACGGCTCCTTTATATTTGATGCAATTATATTTTATCAAATATATCTGAATTGTCAACAGAAAAATCAAACCCGTTCCGTGATACACGAAACGGGCCTGTTCTGAAACAAGTTACAGGGATCAGATAAACATTTTACCTGAAATGGTTGATGAGCGGACTGGTCTTAAACGCAACCACATCCTCTCTCGAAGCGATGAATTTTTTCAGCTCATCATATGTGATCTCCGTCCGTCTGCGAACGATCAGATCATAATCAATACTGCCGTCTGTGTTATGGGTGATATTGCTCTCAACCACTTTAGCATTCCATTTTTTTAATTGTTCGAGCAGTTCATCATGGAAACCGTCATCACCGGTTGTTTTGAAATGCAGATCATTGCCGGAATACCCATCGGCACCGTTAAATACATGTGTAATGAAAAACTGTAAAACAAACAGTAACAACAGCGCAAATCCGCCGATCACATAAAGCCCCGCCCCGAACACCAGACCTAGATTTGCGGTCAGCCACAATCCGGCCGCCGTTGTCAATCCTCTTACATTGCTGCCGGTCTTAAAGATCACGCCGGCACAGAGAAATGAAATACCGCTGACTGCCTGCGCCGCGATCCTGGCAGAATCAGCGCCTCTGGAACCGGCAAAAAAAGTATCTCCCACGCCTTTCAGATCCGCAAATCCGTATTTTGAAAGGATCATCAGGATCGCTGTCGTGGAACATACGATCACATGGGTCCGAAACCCTGCCTCTTTGAAGCGGTGGCTCCGCTCAAAACCGATGATACCGCCAACAATGGCCGCAGCAAGGATCCTGCAGCAGAATTCGATATTCTGCAGGACGGAAAACTGGGAATTCAGTTGAAACGCAAGTGTATCCATAGTGCTCCTCCTTCAACTGTTATGTTCTGATTATAATGACAAATCGGAAAATCGGCAAGTTCCCGCACCGGATTTGGCCCGTGACAACGTTATCATTGACAAAATATGTCACGCATTTTTATACTGAAAGTATGTTCAGTGAAAATTTGACCCGGATCCTTTCTGAATTGCATGCTACCGGTGCTGATATAGCGGGTTATGGTGATTTTGACCGCACAAATATCAGCCGTTTCAAAAGCGGGGCGAGGACTTGCCGCGCCGGGAGTCCGATCGCTTCGCATCTGGTCGATGCGATCTGTCTCTATGCGGATAAGAACGAAAAAACACAGATACTTTATCGTGTGTTGGAACTGACAGAGGACACGCCGGAAAAACAACTGAAAGAGGCGCTGAGCGGCTGGCTTTTTGATGATGAGCCGGTTGCGCAAAGATCGTCCAGAAAAAAGAGCGCCGGGCGTTCGTTCTCCGAGCGTCTCGAGCAGACCATGTCTCTATCCGGCATCAGCAACAGCCAGCTGAGCAGACTTATCAATGTGGACGCTTCTCTGATCAGCCGGTATCGTTCGGGCGTACGTATGCCGAAAGCAAATACGGAAACCGCGCAACGCTTAAGCGATGTGCTTTTTCATCGCATAAAAAGCAACAATAACCTTTCTGCGCTTTCAGGGATCATGGATTTCCCGACATCCGAGATCGATGAATCTTTTTTTTCCACATGGCTTTATGATTTTGACGTTTTGCATGATACCGTCTCTTCGGCTGCGGAAAAACTCCTGGATACATTTGATTCCTACCGGGCGTACAGCGGAACCGATCTTACAGGCATTGCGCAAACTATCCCCAAAGAACTGATCACGGATACAAAAGAAGTGTATTTCGGGAACACCGGCCTTCAAAATGCCGTGATCCGCTTTCTGGCTGCGGCCATCGAAAATCATGTCCCGCGTTTGTATCTCTACTCCGATCAGAACGTCGAATGGTTATTCGGCGACAATACCTTCCGGCTGAGATGGGCTGCATTAATGTCAGCCTGCATCAAAAACGGTACCAGAATCCGCATCATTCATAATATCGACCGCAATCTGAACGAAATGATCGGTGCGATCAGCGGATGGCTGCCATTATATATGTCCGGCATGATCGAACCGTATTACTGCAGAAGGGCTGTCAGCGGCAGATTTTCGCACACCATTTTTCTCTGTCCCGATATTGCCTGTATTGAAGCCTGCCATGTGGTCGGAACGGAAAATGAGGGGTTCTACCGGTATCATACAGACACGGATTTTCTGAACATATTTCACAGGGAATTCACGCAGCTGATGAAAGGTTCCGATCCGCTGATCAAGTTTAAACTTCCTGATCCGTCCGATAACGCATCATCGGATATTCATATGATCCAAAATACGCTCTCGTTTGCAACCATGCCGGACTCCCTCGTCGATGCCTTTTCCGATACGACTTTATACGAAAAATGGAGATCGGCTAAGGATGTTCTTTATGATCTTTTGGAAAAAAAGCAGATTTACGAATATGTTTCGCTTGCGTCAGAAAAAGACCTGACAGGCGGACTTGTCACAATAGAAAAGACATCGGGAATCCGGGATTACGGTTATACGCCTTCGCAATATGCTCTCCATCTGCAGAACATGATCCGTCTGGCGGAGCGTTTTCCGAATTATCATATCTGTGTTCTGCCGGAAAATCCGTTCCCGAATATCCGTATCCTTTCCGGCAAAAGTTTTGTATCCATATCACATGCCATGAATCCGGCACTGTTCTTCACATTCACGCATCCGCTCCTGTGCAACGCATTTACCGCATACACAACGATGCTGAAAGAATCCAGTAAGACAGATCGGGAGGCTCTTCATTCTTTACGGAGCAGGTTGCAGGATCTTACTGAGTAGTCTGCTCTTCAGCAGTTCATACCGTTCCCGTTTTTCTTCTTTCTGAAAATGCGCCTCTCGAAACTGTCTGGAAGAATGGCTGTAATCGAGCGTTTTCTCTCCAAACTGTTCGCTCGTCAGATCAAAAGCGCGGTTACCGACCACGTTATAACAGTGAACGCTTCCGTCCGCAAGCGGGATACCGTAAACCTCACCGCCGAAAATATCCTGCACAAGAAATGCGGTGATCGAGCACTGCCCAAGTGTTTTATTATCTTCACTCCACTGCGCACGCATCCTCGGCGCACAGGTTTCTGCGCACCAGAGATCGCTTAAAATATCATATAGATGTCCGGGATCCCTGATGATGGAATAGGGTTCACCGACCGGCTTCTGATCGGCATGATCACTTCCCCAAAACCGGTAGCTTTTTTGATCGTTTTGTGCCATATGTGAAGACAGAAACCGCAATACTGTTTCATAATTCTCCGCCCTGTGCGGAAATGTACAGTTCGTGCAGTTTTTGATCCTGCCCGATTCCTTTTCAATATAGGTGTGATCACCCGGACAGTCCGCATAAGGATACATGGGGCAATAACAGAACAGGCAGTTCACATGTTCCAGATCGTGACAGGGATAGTATTTACATTCCCTGTTTTCAAAATATCTTTCACTGTATCCGTATGGATCCATCCTTCAATCCTCAACTGTATCTGAATGTTCTTCAGTTCCCGTTCAGCATTCCGTCAAAGAGCGAGAGCTGATTGGATTCCGGAATATCTCCGAGCAATCCGAGTTCTGCCATCTTTTCCAATGAGGTCTTCGTGATCTTCGTCCGTTCCCTGAAATCATCCCTGGAGAGGAACGGTCCGTCTTTGCAGGCATCCACGACCGCATCTGCCGCCTTGTCTCCCATTCCGCTGATACTGCCGATATGTGGCATGATCTTTCCGTCGATCACCTGGCAGGCATGCGCCTTCGCCCGGAAGATATCGATCGGCATAAAGGAAAAGCCCCTTGCATACATCTCTTCCACCACGCGCATATCTTTCAGTTCATCCTGTTCTTTCTTTTCCATTTTTTCGGATGACTCCGCCATCTTCCTGTACTTGGTCAGATACGATTCCAGGCGTTCTCTTCCCTGACACATTTTTTCATAATCAAATGTATTTGTTCTGATCGACAGATAAGCGGCATAGTAAGCCAGAGGATAATAGATCTTATAGTACGCGATCCGCCATGCCATCATGACATAGGCTGCCGCATGCGCTTTCGGGAACATGTAGGCGATCTTCTCACAGGAGCCGATATACCAGTCCGGTACATCATGTTTTTCCATTTCCGCTTTCCATTCCGGCCATTTGGGGCAATCCTTTTTAGCGACTTTTCCTTTTCGTACCGCCTCCATGATATTGAATGACAATGCGGGATCCAGACCTTTTCCGATCAGATAGGTCATGATATCATCTCGCGTACAGATCGCCGTGGAGATCGTCGCCGTACCGCCAAGGATCAGATCCTGCGCGTTGCCAAGCCAGACATCCGTACCGTGCGCAAGTCCTGCAATCCTGACCAGATCGGAAAATGACGTCGGTTTCGTATCCAAGAGCATCTGCATGGCAAAATCGGTACCGAACTCAGGAATACCCAAAGATCCCAACGGACATCCGCCGATATCGTCCGGTGTGATCCCGAGTGCGGAAGTATTCTGGAACAGAGTCATAACCTTCGGATCATCCAGCGGCACATCCCGGGGATCGGTTCCGGTCAGATCCGCAAGTCTTCTGATCATGGTCGGATCATCATGCCCCAGAATATCAAGTTTCAAAAGGTTATGATCGATCGAGTGGTAATCAAAATGTGTGGTAATGATATTCCCTTCCGATTTATCCGCCGGATGCTGGATCGGTGTAAAGGAATTGATGTCCTCTCCGTGCGGCAGAACAATGATCCCTCCGGGGTGCTGACCCGTTGTCTTTCTGACACCGGCAACACCGAGCGACAGCCGGTTGATCTCGCACGGTCTTTTGACCACATGATGTTCCTCAAAGTATTTTCTCACAAATCCGTATGCGGTCTTATCTGCCAGCGTACTGATCGTACCGGCTTTGAACGTCTGCCCTTTGCCAAAGATCTCTTCCGTATACTTATGCGCGATGGCCTGGTATTCCCCGGAGAAATTGAGGTCGATATCAGGTTCCTTATCACCCTTGAATCCAAGGAACGTTTCAAACGGGATATCAAAACCGTCTTTTTGCAGTTTCTCTCCGCATACCGGACATACGGCATCCGGCAGGTCGCAGCCTGCTTTCCCGTCATTTGCCTTGATCGCCTCGGAATCAAAATCAACATAATGACATTTCTTACAGTAATAATGTGCCGGAAGCGGATTCACTTCCGTAATTCCGGCCATTGTCGCCACAAACGAAGATCCGACAGAGCCCCTTGATCCGACCAGATATCCGTCTTCCAAAGACTTCCATACCAGTTTCTGTGCAATGATATACATGACCGCAAATCCGTTGGTGATAATAGAAT
>JAEEGL011578509.1_pt1 | contig 13271 bp, 15 predicted proteins | sample 9134231 | NCBI WGS metagenome assembly JAEEGL01 (sample SAMN16246548, study PRJNA631951) | gut metagenome | biome: gut microbiome; feature: rumen; material: fiber-attached | host: Bos | place: Iran: Karaj | collected 2018-10 | reverse complement strand
TAAGTTTAATTGCAACTTCAACAGTGCTATCAAATTTAGTTGTTGATGTTTCTTTAATAAGTTTTACTGCATCTGTAGCTGTATATAATTTACCAGCTTCTATTTTTTTAGATGCTTCCACATATTTCTTTCCATGCTTTTTCAAAATATTTACCTCCTAACTGTGGTTATTAGCGGATTTTTATATCTTTAAGAATAAGTAATTATTCTTCAGTATTTTGTTCTTCAGCTTCTTCTTCGCCTTGAACAGGAACTTCAACATTTGTTTCTTCACTAGCAGCTTCTTTTGCCTCTTCTTCCATTTGTTCAAGTTCTGCTTCTCTCTTAGCTCTTAAAGCTTCTTCAGCAGCAGCTTCTTTTGCTTGTTCAGCTAATTCTTGATCGTTAACACCCTTGATTGCGATACCCATGTTTCGAGCTGTACCCTCAATAATATTCATTGCAGCTTCAACACTATTAGCATTTAAATCAGGCATCTTTTCTTCAGCTATTTTTCTTAAATCATCTTTAGAGATAGTAGCAACTAACTCATTAGCACCTTTTTTACTTCCCTTTTGAATTTTAGCAGCTTTCTTAAGTAAGAATGCAGCAGGCGCTGTCTTTAAGATAAAATCAAATGAACGATCATCATAGATAGAGATTTCACATGGGATAACGTCTCCCATTTTGTCTCTTGTTGCTTCATTAAACTTTGTACAGAATTCTTGTAAGTTAATTCCTGCAGGGCCTAAAACAGTTCCAACTGGTGGAGCTGGTGTCGCTTTACCTGCATCAATTTGAAGTTTAATCTTCTTTACGACTTCTTTTGCCACGAAAACACCTCCTAAAAATTTTTTCGCGTTTGTGGTATTGGGCAAATCCGCATTCCCTCCCACGAAACATAATTATATATAAATATATAATCGCAATAAAGATAATACCACAACTATCCTTTATTTACAAGTGAAAATTAACGTTTTTATCTTTTATTTTAGTATTTTAAAAACGTAAAAAATATGATATTATAAGAATAGAAAAAGGAGATGCAAATAATGGCAAAAAAATTCTTTTATAATAAAGTTTATAATCCCAAACGAGAGCGTATTATCATTATATCAATTTTTGTTGCAGTTTTTTTACTAGTAGCGCTAATCGTATTCTTCATTATTCGAGGATTATCGGGAAAGGTATACACGTGTAGTAACCACATCATAAAGAAAAAAGACGTTGTTTCGATAGATTTAAATTCAAGTTATCCAGATAAAAAAGATTATTTTAGCGAACTACAATGTGTTAACGAGAAGCGTATTAAGGTTGACACAAAAAATATTGATATTTCTAAACTAGGGGAATATACAGCTAAGATTACAATAGGTAAAGAAACATTTGAGACTAAAGTTAAAGTCGTTGATAAGTCTGCTCCAGTAGTTGTTACAAAGCCTGTTACCATTAAGTATGGAACAACATATAGTTATACTGATTTTATTCAATCTTGTTCTGATAATTCTAAGGAAGATTGCCAAATAGAATTCTATAAAGGCGACAAAGATAATTATGGTAGCACTATAGATTACTCAAGCTTCTTTGCTATCGGCAAGTATAAAGTAAAGATTGCTGCTAAAGACTCGGCTGGTAATCAGTCAGTTGTTACTACTACACTGGAAATTGTCGATGCAACATCATCTGCTGATTCTGGCGAGATAATCGCTTGCAGCAATGGTAATATAAATTATGACGCAAAATACATACCAGCTCTGCTACTCGACAATAAATGCGCTTTATCAGAATCAGAAATAAAAAAAGAGGAGGATAAACAAATATCCTCTATTCTTAACTCTGAATCCGAAAAGATTCAACAAGAAGTAAGCTCAATTAACGGCTTAACTAAAGATTTGCAACTAAATAGAAAAGTTCAAGCTATACCAAATACCGAGGGTAAAGGTTTTGTTGGGTTTTCTTTATTCATCGAGGTCGTAGACAGTAATAAGCAAGTTATAGTTAGTTATTATCTAAGACAAGATGGAACAAGAGCTTATCAAACAAACTTCTATAATCTAAAATAAAAAATGGCAAATGCCATTTTTTTTAATCATTCTTACGATTAGAGAACATTAGAGCAACAACGCCGCCAATAACTGCAACAAAAATTGCCACAATTATTAATGCATCATATTTGCCTTTTTCTTTAGATTGTTCTTCATCTTGTTTAGCAATTGTTGATGCATTGATGCCTTCAGCAGTTGCAGCTTCTTCAAGTGTTTCAGCTGTTACTTTGTACTTTTTATCTTTTATTGTTTTAGCGACTACATCCTTATACTTTGGATTTTGATATTCATTTAATGCAGCTTCTATAATAGCATTTCCTGAACTAGCGCCAAATCCTTGTAGAGTATAAGAATCTCCTACAACAATATACGGAACAGGATTGTGTTCAGGGTCATGTTCATTAAATTGTTTTTCGATATCAAACTTTAATTCAGTATTATTTTCATTTTGCCATACCTCGTAAGCTTTAAACTCAATATAGTCACTATACTTTCCTAAATTTTGATAAAAGAACGTTAACGCATCGTAGCAATGGCCACAACCACTACCTCTAAACATATAAACTGTTACTTTTTCATGATCAGTTACTTCTGGTAAAGAAATAGCTTTAACACTAAACGTTAACGCGCAAGCAACAATTGCCAAAAAAACTAATAATCTTTTCATAATACCTCCCGTTTCATTATATCACAGCATTACTCTAAAACCCAAGAAAAAAGAGATATTATTTTTATTTTAATATCTCTATAGCTTTATCAATTTGCGTATCAACCACGGAAACAACCTGACCTTCTTCATTCTTTTCATATGTTATTTCGACCGGATAATCAGGCATAATTCCTATTTCATCAATACATTCGCCATTAGGTCGAAGCCACTTTGCAGAAGTATATTTAGCAACGGAATTATCTTGAAGTTTAATGGTTTGTTGAACTTTACCCTTGCCATATGTTTTGGTTCCCACAATCACGGCACCATAACTATCCTTCAAAGCTGCTGCTAGTATTTCTGCAGCAGAGGCAGTATTACCATTAACTACCACCGCTATTTTATACTCTCTAAATTCATCTGTTTTATCATAATAGTCGTCTACTTTTTCTTTTTGCTGTAAACTATATATTTTCTTATCCTTTTTTAAAAAGATAGATGCAATAGACTCGGCTTGTGATAGATATCCTCCGGTATTTTCTCGCATATCTATTATAAGTTTTTCCATGCCTTGACTCTCCAACTCTTCTAACGCCTCTTTAAACTGGTCAGTTAGAGATGCAGAAAAAATAGAAATATAAATATAACCAATTTTAGTGTTTTCCACCATACTATAATCTAGTGCTGGTATGAATAAATCAGCAGTTTTAAGAGAAAAATTCATTATTTCTCCATTCCGTGATATTACTAAATCTATTTGGTCTTTGGCAGTATTCTCCTTGATGATTTTTGATATATCTTCATTTGATAGATTGGCTACAGCAGTATTATTAATACTAATTATTGTATCCCCAACCTGTAACCCAGCTGCTTCAGCAGGAGATTTTTTAAAAATTGAGGTTACGATATTCTTGTATAAGGCAACACCTATACCATGATATTGGCCAGCCAGTTTATCAGTTAATGAAGTTGACTCTGTGGGGTTCATATACGTTGTATAAGAATCATTTAAATAATTAAGCATGGCAGAAATAGCAGCATCAACCATTTCTTCTTTATTAACATCCGTATAGTACTGTGAAATTACCGAAGAATAAACATCTATAAATTCGCTTAGTTCCTTATCTTGTAATAACTCCTTATAACTTATACCATCTTTGCTTTTGAAATTGTTATTTGCAATAACGCCAGTGGTAATTGCAGAGGCAATAGCGGTTAAAAGGATAATGACAATAACACTAAGAAGACTAAAGCCTTTTATCGTATAAAAATTACCCGTTTTTTCATTCCTAGATTTCATATCTTCACCATATATAAAGTTTATCACAGACACAAAAAAAAAGAAAGAATTAACTTTCTTTAAATGCCTAATTCCTTATTGATAGCGACTTCATTTTCCATGTACTTATTAATCTTGCCATTTGATACTTTAATTAAAGTTAATTCTCCAAGTGACAATTCCTCAATATTCTTGGCGTTTGGATTAGTGTTATCTTTAGCAATATACTGAGCATTTAAGGCATTATTTAAATCACAGTAATAAATTGGCAATGTATTAGTTTTTTGAGAATACTTATTTGCAATACTAGAATATTCTGCTGCCTTATTTGATTCTGCATTATAAATAATGACATAGTACTCCTTTTCAGGCTTATTAAGCATCGTTCCAACGGTTACAATAGAGTAATCTATCTCTCCGGCGGTAACTTCTTCTGTAATATCAACCTTTGGCTTTTTAACAATATATTTAGTGATTAGATACATACCAAATATTAATACTACTACTACCACTAAAATAATTACAAATCTTCTTATTTCTTGTTGTTCATCAGTTTCATATTTAGGTTCTTTAAGTCTCTTTTTCTTTTTCATAAATCCTCCCTGTTTTCTTATTATACATAACCTAATAGTTAATTGACAATACTTTTATAATACTTAACTATTTTTACAAGTATATCATTCGCTTCAACTTTAATATCATTTGTAGCAATGAGTGTTGCTAAGCCATTAGCATATAACCACATATTCATAAACAATTCTTTCGCGGCCTCAAAACTTAGGCCCTGTTTGTTTACTAGATTAATAATTGTGGACTGATTCCATTTTTCATCTAGCACGTTATTAATATCTTTCCACTTAAGATTATTAGATAAAAACAAACTAATAAATAGGTTTTTGTATTCCTGAGCGAATTCTACATACGCAATACAAAGAGTAAGTAATGCTTTTTTATTATCGATTCGGCTATTAATAAACTCATCATATTGTCTATATATCTCCTTGTAAACGTCCTCCTTTACTTCTTCCATAGAATTATAGATTCGATATAATGGTTTGGTCGATATCTTTAATTCTTTTGCTAAATCTCTCGCATTTAGCGAATCCCATCCGGTTTGATTTACTATTTTTACAGCCCCTTTTACTACATTTTCTTTTGTAAGATCAATTATTGCCGCCATAGTACACCTCCTCATGGTAACTTATGTTATTATTATATCATACTTATACAAGATATCAATAATTTACCACAAAAAAATCATTTATAATCTAAATGATTTTTATTAAATTCTTAATAATTTCCTCATCAGTGACAATATCTATATATGACTCAATGCTATCATATGTGATAAAAACAATATCTGTAGGGATAGTTTTATTATTATCGTCAATAGCCATGGCAAAATAATATTGTACGTCCATATAAGTTACTTGTTTTAATATAATATAACGTTTATGATTTTCTAACCGTAATACGCTATTAACAGATAAATTCATTATTGATCACCAATAGAGCTTAATATTTCGTCAAAAGAAACGGTAGGTTCTTTTTCACTATTATCCTCATTTATTGGGGAAATAAACTCTGTATCTTGTTCTTTTGGATTAACATCTTTATTCTCAGGGTCTTCTACTTCAAGAACCTTTAATCTATTTTTACTTCTTGCTTTTTCAACTCGACTAGTATATGCCCTTTTTTTTGGCTCGTCAAAGTCTAAAGAGCTTAGTAAGCAATCAATTTCGTTATATATATCTTGAGGTGTTCTTTTATATTTTAAACGATGTTCAACATAACCAAGTTGTTTTTCCAGTTTTGCCAATTCCTTTTCATCTTCAAGCTTAGCTTTCTCGTCGATTAATTTAGACTTTAAACTTATTTCTCTTTCATTATTACCAATTTCTATATTCTTTTCAGATATCTTCTTCTCCATATTGGTAATATTATTATCTAACATGCATGACAAATTAACTAAGTATTCTAAATCCTCAATTTCTTTATTTATCACCTTGTTAATAGAATCTAATTCTCTTTGATAAGCCATAATAGAGGATAATACATTTACGGAATTATTTTTAGCATTTAATTGCTCCAATTCATGGATGTTTTCCTCTAATTTCTTTTTACTTAATTCTGCGTGATTAATTTCAAGTTTTAAATCAATGATAATTTTATTATCAATATCCTCAGTACATTTTTTTAATGCATTCGTCTTTTCAGTTAACTCTTGAACCAAATTATTTAAATAACCCGCTCTAGAAACCAATACATCATTCTCCTGAGTTGGATAGGCATTAGATTCTATTTCTGACTTCTTGCTATCAATTTTTTCTTTTAAAGAAGCTTCTTTTTCTTTTAATTTATTAACATCTTCCTCTTTTATTTCCGGGGTTTGCTCAATAACTGATACAAGTTCTTTTATTTTAGATATAGCATTAGTCATATCATTTTCAACAACAAGCTGTTTTACCTCGCCTGCTAAATAAGCAGGATCCGTCAATAACTCTAGTCTTGACTTTTCTAATTCATCTATTTGACTATGAATACCAGATAAATATTCCTCATCTTCTTTTTTGGCTTTATAGTCATAGTAATTCTTTTCGTTAGACAAAACTTTTTGCGTATCTTTTAACTTTTGATTTTCATCTTCAAGTTGTTTTCTTAATTCTTCTTTTGTTTCAGATAAACTCTTAAGTTCACCTTCTATTTCAGTTTTTTCAAATAAAACGTTTTCTTTTTTATCCTCTCGTTTATTTAGCGAAGCTTTAGCATCATCAATCAATTCCTTGTAGATTTTTTCTGACTCCTCGTTCTTCAAATTTTTTGACTTTTGCTCAAGCACTTTGATTAGTTTAGAGGCGTCATTTATTTCTCCAGAAACCCTTTCTAATTCCATATGATTTTCTTTCTCTTTGTTTAGAGTTTCTTGTAGTAGAGATTCTAAATTTTCAGTTTCTTCTTCCAGTTTTTTTATGCGTTTATTTAAGTTGACTTCTAAATTACGATCAACCATCTGAGAAGATATATCAAAATATTTTGAATCATCAAATCCATCTTCAAATCTTTTAATACTATTACGACATTTTGCAATGCGTTTATCTATTTCATTTAATTCTAAATTAAGACTCTCAGTTGTAAAACTAGACTCGCTCATAGAAACTAATTCATCTAGCAATATAAAAATCTTTTCCTTCATGTGATACACCCTCTTTATATTCTAATGTAATCATAACATATCAATGCTTGATTTACAATCCTTAAACAATAAATCGTTTCAAATATGTTTGTGTACAATTTGTATACTTTTATGGTAATCAAAGCTTTTTTTGAGATAATGAATTCGGTGATTTTATGCTCGGAGAGTACATTAGATATATGCGCATATCTAGAGGTATGACTCAAAAAGATTTGGCAAAAAAGTTATATATAGCTACGTGTACGTTATCTCATTATGAAACCGGAATCAGGATGGTTCCTTATCCCATATTTGAAAAATGTATGAAGATTCTTGAGTATAAGATTACTTTTATAGACTGCCGAGCAATGACCGAAATTAAGAAAAACGATATAGAAAGAATATTAAAATAGTAAGGCTAAACCTTACTATTTATTATTTGCAATACTATCTAAATCTTTATATATATCTTCTAACGCTGTTGAAGGCTGCTCAGATACCTGAATTTCCTCCCCATGATCAAATGTAAATGGCACTAAAGACGAAATAGTAAATTTTTCTTTTTCGCCTTGTTCATTTACATATCCATGCAATGGCAAGTATAAAGTCTTACGCTTAATAGGCATAAACAAGATATTCTTTCTTTTTTTAGGATCAGGGCTAACAATTTTCAATAGTTTTAAAATATCTTTAATAATTATATATAAAGCCGGTATAACAACTGCCAACAACCAACCAGATTTACTTGCGATAAAGAACTGGATTCTTCCCAATTGAGGAATAATAATTGAAACTTTTCCAGTAATACTTTCGTACTGAACAGGTTTCGGATCTTTAATTAAGTTATTATCGCCCTTAGTTGTATAGCTATAGTGACCTTTGGGATCAACCAAAACCTCAATTACTCTATGAGTTACAGAAATAGATTTTCCAACCTCAAAATCGGTTGAATTAAAAGTAATTATATCACCAATTTTAATATCTTCTGGCTTTTCAATTTTGGTATTTACTACTACGTCGTATACTCTAATATTTGGGTCCATACTAGGGCTTATAATTGTATATAACGAAAATAAAGGTTCATAGCCTTTGCCTCTTTTTTCATATATTTTGGTTGCCACAAAATAATAAACCAACAATAAAGCAAGGATAACTAATACAGAAAATATTATCCAGCTTATTACAGTACTAACTTTTTTAATTTTATCTTTAATACTTGTTTTGCCAGTTTTCATGCAACCCTTCCTATTCTTTTTCATTATACCTTAAAAAAAAATAAATAACAATATAAATAATAGTTCTTGTCATATATATTACGTAAAATTTTTCATAAAAAAAGCCTCATCAAAAGGCTTTTTATTATTGTGGAGGAACCGGCCGGATTTGAACCGGCGATCAGGGTGTTGCAGACCCACGCCTTAGCCACTTGGCTACGGTTCCATAAAGTGCTTCTCTTAAAGCACTTAATATTTTATTATATTTTTAGAGTTGTGTCAACTTTTAAGAACAATGGCATACTGCTTATTTCGGATAGTAATTAAAAGATTTACTTTTTCCGCAGTAGCAATATTGGCATTAGTCTTCAGAATAAATCCACCTGTGAATTTTTGTGGTGTAACATTGGTAATAGAAGCAGTGTATTTTATCCCATTTATATAATATTCAATCTTTCCAAAATAATCCATAAACTTTAACGTTGCATTTTTGCTTTGCGAGAATGCTGCATTAGAATCTAATTTTAAGTCCCCTTTTAATACCAAAATGGTTTCAGAAGTAGATGTTCTACTAACAATGTCTTTGTAATCACGGCAATTGTTTTTGGAATAACAATAATTATACGAATAAACATAACTATCAGTAACCTCATATGAGTTAACAGTATAGGTTGTATTTAATAGATTTGTACTTGAAAAGTTCAAAGTACTATTCATTCTTATTGTGCCCATTTGAGTAATTGAATTAATAAGTATTGGGTTTAATTTTACTATTCCCACAGTAGCATAATATAAATTATTCTTGGATGTAATACCCGTATACATTTTAATTTGCAAGTCGTTTTGAAGTATATTAGCATCAACTTCAAAAGGTAAAACAAAGGTCTTCTTAGTTTGAGCAAGTACCAATCGATTATCTATTGATTGGCCATAATCAACGAAGTATTTGCTTACGTTTAAGACAACTTCTTTGTATTCAGTATCAGAGTAATATAATCTGATATTGTTATATTCAAATTCCTCATTTTTAATCGAATTATTCATTGCAGTAGCCTTGACTAGTAAATAATACTTGTTTTTGGGTAATGTTGAACCTCCAGCATCCAAATTTGTGACTATCACATCATCTATTGATAATTGCAAATTATTAAAACTAAATATATCGCCAGTATTATAATAATCGGTATAGTTTTCAGAAGACGCAAATACAAGGTATATTACGACTCCGATTCCCACCACAAGAGATAATATTACCATAAGGGTATTCTCTTTAACATAGTATACAAACTCTCGCCAGAACCTTCTTAATCCTCTTTTAGTCTTATAGCCTTCTAAACCAAAAGTCAATTCTACTTCGGCATTGTCTTCCGATGTAATATCTAAATCTTGAATGTCTTTACTAAAATTAAATTGTTTAATATTAAAGCCTAGCGCTCTAACAACACAAACCACTATGTATATCAATTGGGGAATATATACGATTACAGCAATATCTTGATATACTCTAGCAATATCAGGAGCAAGTGGTGTTTGCTCAAGTCCGGTTAAAATTCCCCTTGTAAAAAACAATACCACTAAAAGAACAATATAATATAACGTATAGAATAAATAAAAAACACTTTTTTTGTTTTTATAAATAAACAACCACAAAATTACTATATTTAAGAATATTAAAACAACCAGTAACCCCAGTAAAATACCTGGGATAAAACTAGAAATAATATCATTTGATATAGCTGTAGAGTAACCATTAGCAACATACGATCTAAAAAAAGTAACGATAGGTGTGGTTTTATATATTGCATACGCAGCCAAACCAGTTAATATAACATGTATTAAGCGAAAATGCTTAATTAAAAATGCATAAGGCTTTTTTAGTATCATAGCCATCCCTCTTGGTTTAATTCTATCACAAATTATGAAATGTGCCTAGTTTATTTTTTCTTATGGCCAATTAATTGACCAGCCATTAAATAAATAGTATTATTCTCTTTTAAAATATCGTTTTTGCCTAAAGAAAAAATTCCTGCAACTGTATCTATGGTATCACCGTCTTTGGTTATGTAATAACTGTAATTGGATTTCGGCAATAGTATTTCATCACCAGCATACATATAGTCATCTAAATCCAAGCCATTTAATACTGCTAACAATTCTGGGTTAATATTATATTTTTGACATATCTCTAATAAAGTGGCACCTTCATCTATTCTTAAATAGTCATAGTATAATTCCTTTTGTGCAGGTACAATTATTTCTAATCCCTCTCTTAAATTATCCGTATAAAAAAGATTATTAATACTTTTTAAGTATTCGACATTTGTATTAAATCTTTTGGCAATACTTTCTAGATTATCACTTTGTGATAAAGTATATCTTTCAAACATAAAAAAATCACATCCTATAATAGGATATGATTATACTGTTTATTGGTTATTATAAACAAATACACAATTGTTATAATTAAAATTCCATTCACTATATCTCATAATACGAGTAGCACCAGATGAAAGATTAAAATAATAAATTACTCCATTTGCGATAAAGAATACATAATCGTCTCCATATTCAATGATAGTATCGACATTTAAATTAGAAACCTTAACTTTAATATCGCCTTGTACATAATATAGCTTTTTATCCTCTAGTACGAATTTAAATAATTCATTTTTCACAAACTCAGTTTTTTTATAAAGTAAATTATCTTCCGTAGTTTTTTCCCATACATTGTCTACAAGAACCTTAGGACTGGTTTTGTAGATTCGTCCTTTTTTTATATTAATTTCGTATTCTTGTTCTTCCTTAGGATCAAATAAATATACACTATTTTTATATTGACCTAAAATATAACTATCAACTGATAACTTTCGCTCGATGGTGTATTCTTTAAACTTAGCATCTTTAAAATTTAGCAAATAATACTTATTAAAATCGTATTTAGTATCATAATCTGCGATAAATAGTTGGTCTTTAATCTTGGTTAGTAAAAAAGGAGAATATGTATCTGTAGCAAACAAATTAATTGAAGTTATCTTATTATCGTTTATATAATAAAACCCGTGATAATTCCAAACCAAATATGTATTACCTAGTAAATCATAAATCTCGATGTTATTATATGTATCTTTCAATTCATTTTCATTTATTTCATCGCTGTAATATGCAACGTAACTATCATTTTGTTTGCATATTGGATATGGCAATACATTTTCATTAAGTTTAACACACGTTAAATTCCCTTTAGTTAATTCCTCAACCGAAGTTATAATCTTCCTTTTAGGGCTATAATTAATTGTTAAATAGGTCTCAAATTTTTGATTATCTTTTTGAACTTGAATAAAATAATGGTCTTTATCCACATCAAACGATTCAGTTATAGAATAACCTGCAACATTATAATTCAAAGAATACGCTTGGTGGCGATTATAGAAAAGCCAAAAGGCAACAACCGCCAATATAATCCCTATTATTAATAATATTTTTTTCATTATCACCCTTCATTATTTGAACGTTGATATTTTTGCTTTGCATCCATCATAAACTCACTTATGTTAGTTTCAATCTCTGGCAAACTGCCCTTGGCCAAGTTCGTTATGACAATATACTCCTTTATCGTATCTATTGTAACCTTGCCCCAAATTAATCCTTGATATACTTGCATATCATTGTATAAATCAGGAGTTATAGCATTTAAAAAGTATCCCCAAAATACTCTCTTTTGACCAATTAAAATACGACGATTAGTTAATGCTACTACGCACGAGGTGAAAATATCATAAAACCTATCATTCTTTTGGCCGCAAAAAACATAAATTGGTTCTTCACCAGGATTTAAGTGTTTTTCAATTATATCACAATGTTTTTTCAATCGCCAGCAAATAGTGCCGGGATGTTTAGCTCTTTGTAATCTTGCTAAATCAAATACATTCCCCATGCCAATCACCTGGTTCTATTTTATAACGAATTGATGTTTTTATCAATTAAAAATAAGGCTATTGCCTTATTTTACTGTAATTTGTTTTTTCTTATCTTCTTTTTTCTCTTTAGGAATAGCTACAGTTAATATGCCATCTTTAAATTCAGCTTCAATTGCATCTTCGGATACATTACCAATATAGAAGCTACGAGAAAATTGACCATAACTTCTTTCTTTACGGATATAATTTCTTTCTTTATCTTCGTGTGAATCTTCTCTTTTTGCAGTAATGGTAAGATATTTATTATCTACAGCAACATTAATATCTTCCTTTTTAAAGCCAGGAATATCCATCTCAATGAAAGATTTATCTCCTTTCTCATAAATGTCGCATTTCATTGCTTCATTTACATTAATTGATGGCATAAAGTCATCCCAAAAATCATCATAAAAAACTTTCTTTGGTAAAAAACTCATAATATCTCCTCCCAACAATTATGTTATACCACGATTATTAGCACTTGTCAATACCAAGTGCTAATAATTTAATTTCTTTACATATTATGGTTAATTATCTAATAAATATACTTACCGTTTTGATAATTCAACTACTTTATTCCACAAAAGAGGCCCAACGATACCATTAACGTCAAAACCATAATCACTTTGAATCTTTTTTACTGATCTTTCAGTTAATTCATCAAATATACCATTCACCTTTACCCCAGGAATAGATTTGTCAAAGCGGCAAATTCTTAATAAATAGCTTTGAAATTTTTTTACATCACTACCGCTCATGCCCCTCGTTAAAAAATAATCTGGATATAAGTCATCTACATAATCTTTATATTCATCTGGAAAAGATTTTAAAATATTATCATATGCATTTTTTAATACTTTCCAGTCGCTGTAAGTAAATTTTCCGGTTACAGGCAATTTATATTTGTTTTGAAAGGCTTTTACCATAGTAACCGTATTATCACCATAAACCGAGTTAGTTTTTAATCTAGGTATATC
>JAEEGL011535103.1_pt1 | contig 13271 bp, 8 predicted proteins | sample 9134231 | NCBI WGS metagenome assembly JAEEGL01 (sample SAMN16246548, study PRJNA631951) | gut metagenome | biome: gut microbiome; feature: rumen; material: fiber-attached | host: Bos | place: Iran: Karaj | collected 2018-10 | reverse complement strand
GCTCCTGAGAAACTCGAGCTGACTCATGACGACGGCACAGTCTATGACCTTGACGGCACCATCAAGCGCATGCTCGTTCGCGGTGACAGCACCGTCGTGCTGACCAATGCCGCCGATGGAACTCCCCATGTTTACCTGATTGACAATGTCAACAAGGTTATCACCAAGGAGTTGAGCATCAACGGCATTGCTCCCGCCGAGCCCGACAATGCAGGCTTCTACAGCCGCTTGACCGACATCTGCTTCACTGCCGACAACCAGCTTGTGGGTATGAACAGCGTTCAGACCCAGTATGGCGACAGCAATGTGGATCCCGGATTCCAGCGTGGTACCTTGCGCCTGTTCAAGTGGGCCGACTTCGACAGTGATCCTGTTGAATGGGTGAACACCATGAGTTCGGCCAACTTCTATCGCTATCGTCCTCAGGCACTGGCTATCGACGGACCTTCGGGCGAGTGTGTAGTAACCGTAATCGGTACCAACGGCAGCAGCTCGGTTGGTGGCATGAGGTTCCTCAAGATCTCCATTGCCAATAATCAGATCACCAGCACTATCTACACCGAGAAGACCATCAGCGCCGGCAGCAACTTCACGTTGCCCAAGATTGGCGAGCCTGTCTTGACGCTCTCGCCGCGCAGCGATGACAATGTTGTGCTCGATGGCATGAGGATTATGCCGTTCGAGGTAGCCACTGCTGCCACTAACGGTACCGACAGCGAGGTTGTAGGACGCTTCGAGAGCAACGAGGAGGACACCGCCGCTGTTGGCGTTTCGTTCTTCAAGTATGCACAGCGTCAGTACATGGTAACACCTTATGTTGTTCCTCAGCGTGAAGATGCTGTTACCGTGGGCGGTATTAAACTCTATGACATCACCGCTGGTCTGGACCAGGCCGCTCTGGTGGCTACCACCAATACCGACCTTGACCCGCTGGCTTGCCAGTTCATGTCAACCGGTGCTGCTGTCAAGAATCAGGACATCTATCTGTACCTGATGCAGGACAACAAGATCACCAAGTGGCAGGCAATGGCAGACGAGCAGCCTGCTGTTCCAGGTATCTATGCTTACGGACTGACTGCCAACGACTTGAATGGAGGCTATGAATTCTTGTTCAATGTCAATGATGATGCCCAGAATGCTTACATCACCTTCTATGACGCTGAAGGCAACGAGGTGGGCACCGTCGATGTTCCTGATGTCAAGGAAGGCGAGAACAGCATCGTGATCTCTTACGACAATCTCCCGGCTAACCCTGGTGAGCAGCTCACATGGGCTGTAACTGTCGAGGGTGAAAACATCACGACCATCAAGCGCATCAACCCGCTCAACGAGACCTATGGCGGCCAGCTCTTTGTCGCTGTTGACAAGTCACCGTGCAGTCCCAAGATGGGTACTATCTATGCGGGCAACCGTGCAGGCAGTGGAAGCGCCAGCAATGGTGTTTACGTGTGCGATGCTATGGGTCAGCGAGTAACCGATGAACTGTATCGTGGTGGACACAACTGGGGCAGCAACTATCGCATGGGCATCGACTCTCAGGGTAAGCTCTATGTTCCCGATTGGGGTGATGGCGCATCTGGTGTATTCATTGCCGATCCCACTAACATCGAGGGTAACTGGACAGAATTCTTCATCGGCACCCGCAACAGTGATGGTCTCATCACCAACGATGGCCAAAATGTTGGTTCTTCGACTCCTGGCGTTGGTATTGGCGGCAAGGGTGCAGACACCAAGCTGTATGTATATCTTGAAGACTTCGGTAACGGCGTTGGCGTTTACAACATAGGTCAACCTGACGGCAGCATCGTTGACACCTGGTCAACTGCTCCCAACCAGTACTTCGACATCGGTGCATGGCAGCTCAACACCAACGGTAACGTTGTTGCTGACAATGCCGGCCGTGGTGTATGGGTATCACAGTACCGCAGTGCAGGCAACAATGCAGCAGGCGTTCCCTCGCTCATGTTTGTCGACAGCGAAGGCAACGTGACCTTCAACTCTGGTAGAGCACCTTACAACGAGATGCTCAACGGTAGTGAGCGCGCAGGCTTTGCCGTTAACGACGCAGACGACATGCTTGTCATTAACGACGGTAGCGGCATCCTCCAGTTCTTCGACCTCACCTGGGACGGCACCACGCCCATTATCGCTCCCAAGTATTCGTTCAAGGCTGATGCTCGCAACAGCGCAGGCTCCATCTTCCAGATGGCATTTGACTATGCAGGTAACCTGGTATGTGCAGGTGGCAACATCGGCATCTACTCACTGCCTACTCAGGAGAATGTTCACACGACACCCGCTTGCGGTGACTTTGCCGTAGTATTGGTTCCCACTGCAGTCAACGAGACCAATGTTGCCAAGACTGTTGTCAGCGAGCGCTACTATGACATCCGCGGTATCGAGTACAGCCAGCCTGTTGAGGGTGTGAACATCATCGTTCGTACCTACAGCGACGGCACGACTCAGAGCGTGAAAGTCATCAAGTAATCCCACGCGACAATAACAATTGTCCTTCTGTTATACAAGCGGCCCGATCATACAACGGGCCGCTTGTTGTGTTATTTTTCTATAAATGATTTGAGGTGATGGACTGTGATTCGGTGGTTTTTTGTAATTTTGCCAACCTTTTTGCGTGAAGCATATGAACAAAAGGAAACCAATTGAATTATATGATAGATTTTTTAGACAATATAGACTTTGAGAGCGATGGTGGCGCACGCGTCCTCCCCATCATCACCGAAATACACGAGGTGGGCGATAACACCGACATTCAAGACAATAATGCCGATGACATTCCTATCTTGCCGTTACGCAACATGGTGTTGTTTCCATCGATGACCATGCCCGTGAGCGTGGGACGTGAGAAATCAATGCGCCTGATTAAGGAAGCCGAGGAAACTCATGGCTCCATTGCTGTGTTTTGCCAACAGGACAGTCATGTTGAGGATCCCAAGGAAAAAGACCTATACCGCTACGGCACCATCGCCAATATCATCAAGGTACTTGAACTGCCCGACGGGTCAACCAATGTCATCTTGCAGGGCCGTTCGTCGTGCCGACTGGAAAACGTCGCACAGTACAATCCCTACCTGCGTGGCCAGGTTTCGCTTGTGGAAGAGAAACCTCCTTTGGCAGGAGACAAAGAGTTTGAGGTGCTGATGCAGTCCATTGCCGAGGTCACCTTGCGCATGTTACGCAACATGGGACCCAACGGCCGTGAACTGGCATTTGCGATGAAAAACATCGACAACCCCATGTACCTGATGAACTTCCTGGCCACGAACATTGCCTTTGACCCCGATCAGAAACAGCACATGCTTGAGGAACGCGACATGAAGAAACGCGGCTACCTGCTGTTTGCACTATTGACGCGGGAGGAGCAACTGGTGGAAATCAAGGCTAACATCCAGTCTCGCACACGAGAGGAACTGTCTCAGCAGCAGCGGGACCACTTCCTGCAGCAACAGATCCGCACCATCCAAGAGGAACTGGGCACCGACGTCGACGACATCGATGAACTGCAGCAACGCGGCAACAAGATGAAGTGGAGTGAGAACGTCAACAAACATTTTGAAAAAGAATTGCGCAAACTCGAACGCCTCAACCCGCAGACGCCCGACTACTCGGTCCAGTATGCCTACCTGGATAACATGCTCAACTTACCTTGGGACACCTACACCGAAGACAATTTCGACCTCAAGAAAGTTGAAGAGAAACTCAATGCCGACCACTACGGGCTGGAAAAGGTCAAGGACCGCATCCTGGAACACTTGTCCGTTCTCAAACTGCGTGGTGACCTGAAAGCTCCCATCCTGTGCTTGTACGGACCTCCGGGCGTGGGCAAGACCTCACTGGGCAAATCGATAGCCGATGCCCTGCATCGTGAGTATGCCCGCATCTCGTTGGGAGGCCTGCATGATGAGGCCGAGATACGCGGTCACCGACGCACATACATCGGTGCCATGCCTGGACGCATCATCGCTGCCCTGGCCAAGTGCGGCAGCAATAACCCCGTCATCGTGCTTGACGAAATCGACAAGGTGGGCCAGGACTTCAAGGGCGATCCGTCGTCAGCCTTGCTCGAGGTGCTCGACCCCGAGCAGAACGGCCATTTCCACGACAATTACCTTGACGTGGACTATGACCTGTCCAAGATTCTGTTCATCGCCACCGCCAACAGTCTCACGACCGTGAGTCGCCCCCTGCTCGACCGCATGGAGGTAATTGAGATCAACGGCTATATCCCCGAGGAAAAACTGGAAATCGCCAAGCGCCACTTGGTTCCCAAGGAATTGTCCGAGAACGGTTTCAAAAAGAACGAAATCAAGTTCGGCAAACAAGTGATTCTGAAAATCATCGATGACTACACTCGTGAGAGCGGTGTACGCCAGCTGGAGAAAAAGATTGCCACGGTGCTGCGCCGTGTCGCCCGTCACAAGGCCTGCGGCGATGCTTATCCCACCAGCATCAAGGTAGAAGACCTGAAAGAATTCCTGGGCGCTCCAGATTACAGCCGTGACAAGTATGAGGGCAACGAATTTGCAGGCGTGGTGACAGGACTGGCATGGACAGCCGTGGGCGGTGAAATCCTGTTCGTGGAATCTTCACTGGCACGCGGCAAGGGCGAGAAACTGACCTTAACAGGTAATCTGGGTGATGTGATGAAAGAGTCGGCTGTCATTGCATTGCAATACCTGCGGTCTCATTGCTCCATGCTGGGCATTGAACCCGAGCTTTTTGACAAATATAACGTACACATCCATGTGCCCGAGGGCGCTATACCCAAGGACGGTCCATCGGCGGGTGTGACGATGGTGACCTCACTGGCCTCGTCGTTCACCCAGCGCAAGGTCAAGGACCACCTGGCAATGACTGGCGAGATCACCCTGCGTGGCAAGGTGTTGCCAGTGGGTGGCATCAAGGAGAAAATTCTGGCTGCCAAGCGTGCCGGCATCAAGGATATCATCTTGTGCAAGGATAACAAGAAAGATATCGAGGAGATTAACGAGATGTATCTCAAGGGCTTGACATTCCACTACGTCAACACCATCAAGGACGTGCTTGACATAGCGCTGTTGCCCGAAAAGGTAAAAGACGCTATCGAATTGTAGTGCCGAGCCGGCATCATAAATAACGAATTACGCTAATCCAACGAATGCAATTTCGTGGCATTTAGCGTAATTCGTTATTATGTATTATAGAAAGTCAGTCCTCGGGATAAACGAGGTTCTGAGGTTGGATATTCTGGAGAACTTCAATGTAGAACTTGCGGGCTTCCCACTTGGCCATGGGCAGGTTGTTGAGGATGTAGTTGCCGCAGTCATGCGCGTTGGCTCCGGGGATTTCGCCGTCAAAGTCGGCGATCCATTGGAAAAGTTCACGCATCAACGACACGATATCCTTGCTCTCAAGATCACCCTTGAGCAGCAGATAGTTGCCCGTGCAACAACCCATGGGACCCCAATAGACCACCTTGTCACCCCACTGCGGATGATTGCGGAGGTAGGTGGCTGCCAGATGTTCAATCGTGTGAAGAGCGCTCTGGCTCACGGCCGGCTCACGGTTGGGCAACTTCATGCGAATGTCGAAAGTGGTCACTACGTCACCACCCTCGAGATAATCCTTGCGCGATACATAGATGCCACGCAGCAACCGTGTGTGGTCAATCTTGAAACTTGCGATCTTTTCCATATTATTTGGTTTTTTAAACTACGAATTACGAGAATTAAACTAATTGGCATCCGCCTTCATTATAAGTTCTTGATGATGTCATTGAGCAGCATGAAAGTCTCCTGCGGAGCATCGTTCCAGAAGTCGAGATACTGCCGCGTGTTATCGTGGCTGGCGCCAGGAGAATCGCTGATGACACGCAATGCCAGGAACGGCACCTTGCTCAAGTGACAAACCTGGGCAATGGCTCCTGATTCCATGTCCACAGCGAGCGCATCAGGAAAGTAGCCCTTGATGCGTTCCACATCTTCCATCTTGTCAATGAACTGGTCACCAGAGCAAATCAGTCCCTTGTGGATGTCTGCACGGTCGGGCACGAGGCCAAGCAACCGTTCGGAGCCTTCGAAATAGAGCGGTAATCCCTGCACACGGCCCAGTTCACTCTCGGGCCCGCACCACACGTCATGATAGGCGACGCGGGCACCGGCCACCACGTCCATGACGGCCACCGTCTTGTCGGCGCCTCCTGCCACACCGCTGTTGATGACATAATCGGGCAGGAACGAGTTGACCAGTGTCAACGATCCCATGGCGGCATTGACCTTGCCGATGCCACACTGCATCACCATCACGTCATGGCGACCCACCTTGCCGCGGTGAAACTCAAAACCGCCCATGCGGCTCTCCTCACTGTCCTGCAGCAATGGCAGCAGCAGTTCCAGCTCCTTGCGCATCGCCACGATGATTCCGATTTTCATATCGACTCAATATTTCATTTTTCTGCCACAAAATTACTACTTTTTTATCACTTTTCACTACCTTTACCGCATGAAACAGTTAATTGACATACTTCACAACGAGGGCTTGACACTCGTTATCAGGGATAGTAACGGCGAGATACACCGATTTACACAACGAGGCGTGAAAGATCTGCTGTCTCTCGTGCAAGACCGTCCAGAAGTTTTGCGTGGTGCTCTCATTGCTGACAAGGCCGTTGGCAAAGCTGCTGCTGCCTGCATGGTCGTCGGCGGCATCGGGCAGGTGCATGCCGACGTCATGAGTGAACCGGCATTGGCATTGCTGCAGGCTCACGGCATATCCAGTGGATATGACCAGCTGGTGGACCATATCATCAACCGAGCCAAGACGGGTTGGTGCCCGATGGAGCTCCTGAGCCGCGATGAGGACGATCCTGATGCCATCATCGGCAAGATAAAAGACTTTTTCCAATCCCACTGACCACACAAAAACACTGGAGCCACATAGCTCCAGTGTATCATTAAACATCACTAATTGTTACTGTTGTGTTTCGTGGCTGAACATTTAGATTTTTCTGCTATTTAGACACATGAAAACGCCGTTTTGCAACAACAAAACGGCGTTTTAACATTACTTTAACACTATTGGCCTTATAATTCCGCTTCCTTGAGTTTCTCGGCATTCTCAGCGACAATCAAGTGGTCGATGCAGTCCTGGATATCTCCATCCATAAATGCCGGCAGATTGTAGATGGTGTAACTGATGCGGTGGTCGGTGATGCGACCCTGCGGATAATTATAGGTACGGATTTTGGCCGAACGATCGCCTGTCGAAACAAGCGTCTTGCGTCTTGATGCAATGTCATCGACATACTTTTGATGTTCGTGGTCATAGATGAACGTGCGCAGCCGTGCCAGCGCCCTCTCCTTGTTTTTGGGCTGGTCACGTGTCTCGGTACACTCGATGAGAATTTCCTGCTGTTCACCGGTGTTCGGGTTGGTCCACATGTAACGCAGACGCACACCACTGTTCACCTTGTTCACATTCTGACCTCCGGCACCACCGCTACGGAAAGTGTCCCACTTGATTTCGCCCTCGTTGATGTGCACATCAAACGGCTCGGCCTCGGGCAACACGGCAACACTGGCAGCCGAAGTGTGGACGCGCCCCTGTGTCTCGGTAACGGGCACACGTTGCACGCGGTGGACGCCCGATTCATATTTCAGCGTGCCATACACGTTATCGCCGGTGATACTGAACACGACTTCCTTGAATCCACCGACGGCACCCTCGCTGCAACTGGACATCTGCACGTTCCAGCCCTTGGTCTCGCAGTAACGGGTGTACATGCGCGCCAAGTCGCCTGCAAACAGTGCCGCCTCGTCACCGCCAGTGCCACCGCGAATCTCCAGCACCACGTTTTTGCTGTCTTCGGGGTCCTCGGGGATGAGCAGCAGCTTGATTTCCTCTTCCAGCTTGGGCACCTCGGCCTGATTGGCCTCGATTTCCTCACGTGCCATCGCCCTCAGGTCTTCGTCGGTTTCGCTATCGAGCACGAGCTTGGCCTGCTCGATGTCTTCCAGCAATTTGCGGTAGCGATGTGTCGCATTGAGCAGAGTTTCCAGACTCTTGTATTCTTTTGTCAGTTTGACATATCGCCGCTGGTCGGCGATAACGTTTGGGTCAGTGATGAGGGTCCCGATTTCCTCAAACCGGGCATCCAAGCCATCTAGGCGTTGTAATAAAGCGTTTTCTGCCATATATCGTTGTTTAGTTTTTAGTTCTATCGGGATGACGATTGACGTATTCCTGGATTCGCTCAGCAAATTTCCGATCCTTTTTATTTGCAGGATCAGGGGTAAAGTCCAGATTCTCGGGGATATTCTTGCCCAGATCGATGACGGGACGCCACCCAAAGCCTTTTACAGGATTCATGATAATCATCAGCGAATCGTATAATGCTTGGGTATTAGCATCATAGGCCGCCATCTCCAGCGTGTCGCCATGAATGTTTATCGTCTGGTAATAACGACTGGAAATGCCGAACTTGTCAAAGTGCTCATCGAAATGGATGCGGTAATTCTTGGGCGAGCAGTGGCTGACGGTGTAAACGGGAGCAGCTGGTGCTCCGTTTTTATAATGACCTGTCATGCGGGCATAGGCATGTTCATGCCCTTGCAACACGAGGTCGACACCATATTGATGCACCAGATCATCAAACATCCATCGCTGGATAATGTTATTCTTGCCCTTAATGGAATAAAGCGGATGATGCAGGACAAGGATTTTCCATTTGGCCTTGCTTTGGTCGAGTTGTTCTGTAAGCCACTGGCGCTGGGTCCACAGGTAGAAGAACTCACGGTTGCTGTCAAGAACAAATAGCTGGGCTTCGCCATAGTTCAAGGTATAGACCATGTTATCGCCCACCTTAGAATCAAGAAAATAGGAAAAGACCAATGGGAAACGGTGCTCGAGTCGCTGGATAATACCCTTGAGATAATCGTGGTTGCCAGTGACGTTGAGAATGGGCATCGTCTGGCCGATGCTGTCGATGGTGCGGAATGTCTCAGCCCAATACTGATTGGCAGGGCGTTCGATCAGGTCGCCGCCGCACACCAGGAACTCTACTTCGGGGTGATGCGCCCAGGCATCCAGCAACAGTCGGTTGGCGATACCGCCGATGGTGTCCTGCACATCGCCCACAAACAGGAAAGAGAAATGGTCTCGCTGTGGCTGATAAGTCTGAAACCCATACCATGCCGAGGCCTTGTCGGCGGTGACGGCACGGTAGCTGTAGCGTGAGTCGGGCTTGAGTTGGCTCAGACGAGCCACATAGTAAGCCGCCTTGCCATTGCGGGATTCAAAGACCTCGCCTTGAGCCTCGATGACAGTCGTGTCACTGTCACACGCGAGTTCCAGCCACGACTCGTGCAGTGTCGTGTCGCACTGCCAACTGACATTGCGTGACAGTTCACCCTGGTTGCTAAAGGTGAGCAGCACATGGGCTGGTACCATAGCCGGATTCTCCGCCTCTTCAGGCGCGTTGCCGAACCACACATGCCATCGTCCAGCCACCCAAATGGCCAAGCCGGCCACGAGCAGCAAAGCCAGGAGACGCTTGATATTTTTATTCTTTAACCTCATTTTGAGGTGCAAAAGTATAAATCTTCGGCCGTATTTTTGTAATTTTGGCCGATAAAATGAAATCGTCACGATGAAAAATCGGTTTTCCATATCCAACACTCCCCCTGCTGCTCTGGCATGGAACCTGCTGGTGGTGTATGTCGCCTACACGCTGTGCCGCATTATTTTCTTGGCACTCAACTGGTCGCTCTATGCGGGAACCGTCACCCTTGCACATGGTCTTGAACTTTTTGGCGCAGGCTTGTTATTTGACACGCCAGCAATTCTTTATACCAATGCCGTCATCCTGCTGATGTTCCTGCTACCGCTTTACTGGAAGGAACATCCCGTGTATTATCGCGTTGCACGCTGGATATATACTATAGTGAACAGCATTGCGGTGTACATGAACCTGATGGACTGCGTTTATTTCCAGTTCACTGGTAAACGTACCACAGCATCGGTTTTTGCTGAATTCAGCAACGAGGGCACCGGTGAGATGCTTAAAATCTTCAGCGGGCAATTTTTGAGTCATTGGTATCTGGTACTGCTGGCAGGCGTTGTCACATGGGCTTTCTGGAAACTGTTCCGCCCTCGTCCCAATTCAGTTACACCTAGTCGTTATCCTACTATCACGCGTTATTATGTCACCCAGGCAATCTCGTTGTTGCTGGCCATCCCATTGTGCATCGGCGCCATCCGCGGTGGCTTCACCAAAGCTACCCGCCCCATCACCATCAGCAATGCCAACCAATATGTCAACCGTCCAGCCGAGACAGGAATAGTGCTGAACACGCCGTTTTCCATTTTGCGTACAATCAAGAAGACCCCCTTTGTCGTGCCAGACTACATGAGCAACGAAGAAGCCGAGGCCCTCTACATCCCACTCCATCAGCCACATGACAGTGTGGCATTCACGCCACGCAACGTGGTGGTAATCATTCTGGAGAGTTTCAGCAAACAGCACTTCGGATTCTATAACCGGACCCTGCGCGGTGGCACCTACACGGGGTTTACACCGTTTCTGGACTCATTGCTCACCACATCGGCAATGACATACAGATATTCCTATGCTAACGGTCGCAAAAGTATTGAGGGAATGCCCTCTGTACTGTCATCGCTACCCAACTTTGTCGAGCCGCTGTTCCTCACCCCGGCCTCGCTCAACGCCATGTCGGGCCTGGCTCGAGAATTAGGTGAGAACAAGGGTTACACGACAGCCTTTTTCCATGGTGCACAAAACGGTTCAATGGGCTTCCAGGCCTTTGCTCGTGCCACTGGATTTCAGCACTACTACGGCCGTGACGAGTACAATGCCGACCCCAATTTTGATGGTGACAAAGATTTCGACGGCACCTGGGCCATTTGGGATGAGGAGTTTTTTCAATTCTTCGGTCAACAGATGGGTAAAATGCAAGAGCCGTTCATGACAGCGTTGTTCAGTGCATCCAGTCATGATCCCTTTGTCGTGCCCGAGAAATACCAAGGCCGTTTTCCTCAGGGAGACCGTCCCTTGCAGCAATGTATCGCCTATACCGATTTTGCATTGAAACGCTTCTTCGAAGCTGCCAGCCATCAGCCATGGTTCAAGAACACCATTTTTGTCATCACCGCAGACCATGTGAGCCAGCAGATTGACCCATTCTATTGCACGACATTAGGGAACTATTGTGTGCCCATTATCTTGTATGCACCAGGTGACCCTGCATTGCATGGTTATGACGAGCAACAGGTAGTGCAGCAGATTGACATTATGCCAACAGTGTTGAGCTATCTGCATTACGACAAGCCTTATATTGCCTTCGGTCGTGATATGCTGAGCGATGGGGCCAACGACGGTTTTGCCCTGCACTGGCTGCCCGAGTCCAGCAGTTATGAATACGTTTGGGGTGATTATGCGCTGCAGTTCGACGGAAAAGAAGTCACGTCGGCTTACGCTTTCCGCAGCGACTCCACCTTCAGTCACAACGTGCTGGGCACAATGCCATCCGCTACACGCAATCGAATGGAACGACACATGAAGGCTGTTATCCAGCAATACATGCAACGCATGACCACCGACCAACTCGTCATCAAGCCATAAAAAAGTAACGTCTAGAATTCAAACCCGAGGATTCGGTATACCCTATTGACGATGCCGAGGCGGTCGATGTCGGGACGCGTTGAGAAGAACAGGAAGATGAGGTCACGCTCGGGGATTTTGCCGGCGTAGATGGTGAATCCACCGTTGTCACCCAAGTGATAGACATGTGTCGGTTGACCGGGCACGTCCTGGACAAAGAAGCCATAACCATAGCCCGTGTGAGGCTGGTAGCCGTAGTTAGCATCCTGGGGAATCCGGATCCAGGGATTGTAGGCAAGACGTTTGCTGGATGCTTGCCACACGCGATTGTCACGCAGAGCTCGTTCCCAGCTCACGAAATCGTCGATCGAGCAATACAGGGCACCATCGGCCTTGGTGGCAAAGAAACTCTCCTCGCCGTAGTCATACTCCTGCCAGACGCCCTTGTCGTCACGCTCATAGCCGTGCGCCATGCATGCAATGTTACGGTCGGGCTCAAAGTAGCGGCAAGTCTTCATCCCGGCTTTGCCAAAAACACTCTCGTGCATATAGTCCTCAAAGGGAGTTCCCGTTGCACGCTCCACAATCTGGTAAATGAGCTGGAATGTGGGGTTGATATACTCATATTGCGTTCCAGTCTTGAAATTGAGATGGTCAAGGGAGCACATATACTGTACAGAATTGACATCTGTGCTGTAGAGCACGAAGTCGCGATCATCACGGGGTCGCGCATCAGGGATTCCCGAGGTGTGGCTCATGATGTGATGCAGGGTAATGTCGTTGAAGAATGGTGCACGAAATTCGGGGAAAAACTTCGACAAGGGGTCATTCAAGGACAATAGGCCCCGCTCGGCGAGTTGCAAGAGCGCCACAGCCGAGAATTGTTTTGATACCGATGCGATGCAGAAATTGGTCGCAAATGTTACAGGAGACTTGGTCTCCATATCTGCCACACCAAAACAACGGCTGTAGAGCGTGTCATTGCCCTGCAAGATAAGCACGGCAGCACCAGGCTCGCAGGGATTGTTATACACCGCACCGAAAACGTCATCGATGCGCCCGATCAGTTCACGTTTGTCCATATCTTGAGCAAAGGCGGTGGTGAAAGATGCCAGCAACACCGCGGTCATGATTATTACGATCCTTTTCATGCGGCAAAGATAGTGAAAATAGTTTAGAGGGGTATAATGATTAATGGTTAGAGTTTAAGGTGAAGAGTTTTTTGGCACAGTGTTTGCTTGAACGTAGCATGACATTGAATGAATAGACAACAACATAATAACGAAAGGAACATACCAATCATGAATAAAGACCAGCACAACATGCAACAACTGTACTGGAGACAGGATATTAACGCGCCCAGGGCTGGTGCCGACTTCCCCGACGAGGAAGACGATGAGGACGACGAACTGCCCGGCGGCGGTGGAGGTGGAGAGAGCGACAATCCCTCCTACCGTGAGACACGACAGCGACGAAATGTCAGTCGAGGTGACAATTCGGCCACTCCTGTGATTGACAAATATGGCAAAGACATCACGCGCGAAGCTGCCGAGGGACGTCTCGACCCCGTCGTGGGCCGCGAGACTGAAATCGAGCGACTTGCCCAGATCCTTAGCCGTCGCAAGAAGAACAACCCCGTGATGATCGGCGAGCCCGG
>JAEEGL010414290.1_pt1 | contig 13271 bp, 11 predicted proteins | sample 9134231 | NCBI WGS metagenome assembly JAEEGL01 (sample SAMN16246548, study PRJNA631951) | gut metagenome | biome: gut microbiome; feature: rumen; material: fiber-attached | host: Bos | place: Iran: Karaj | collected 2018-10 | reverse complement strand
TTTGACAGAGCGGTTCCGGCAGTGGATGGAAATGTGCTTCGCATCCTTGCAAGGCTATGGGGAGATGCGTCGGATATTGCAGATCCCAGAGTGAAGAAGGAATTTTCAAAAGCCCTTTCTGCCTATATACCCAAGGATCGCCCGGGAGATTATAACCAGGCGCTCATTGAACTGGGGGCTATGGTCTGTGTACCCAACGGAAAACCCAAGTGTGAAGAATGTCCCTGGAAGGGAATCTGTGTTGCAAAAAAAGAGGAGCGCATAGACACCCTTCCCGTGAAAAGTAAAAAGAAGGAGAGAAGCATAGAGAAAAAGACGGTGCTTCTGATCCGGGACGGAAATCACGTTCTTCTTCACAAAAGACCAAAGAGCGGGCTTTTGGCAGGAATGTATGAGTTTCCCATGGCAGATGGATGGGTCTCACAGACTAAGGCCAAGGAGCTTGTGACAGAGCTTGGCTTTTCGCCTATGCGTGTCAAAAAGAGCGTAGAGGCTGTCCACATTTTTACCCACAAGGAATGGCATATGCATTCCTATGAGATCAAGGTGGCGGATACAATACCGGAAAACAGGGCAGAAAAAACTCCCTGGCAGGAGTATGTACTCATCCCGCCCCGGGAGCTTGAAAGATCATATCCTCTTCCCTCAGCCTTTAAGGCTTTTCGGGAGATCATCGGCTGAAGCTTTTCAGCCGTTTTTCTTTTCAGTGGAATCTCCGAAGGTTCAAGACGTCCTCACCGCAGGTAAAGGACAGTTCCTTGTGAAAGCCCAGGTGTTCGCCGTCTGTATGGCAGCACAGGGGCCTTTGAGTTACAATGCGGATTTTGGAAGCTTTGTAGTGATGGACGCCCTTTTTCCCATAGTGCTTTCCGGTCAGTACGGAAGGCAGGATGACGGGAACCATGAGCTTGGGAATATTTCCCACGATGCAGATATCCAACAGCCCGTCGGAGGGATCCGCATCCGGTGCAAAGGGGAAGCCGCCGCCTTCGTGAGATACATTCATAAAGGCTGCCAGCAGGAAGGAGTCAAAGGTAATGGGCTCCTGATCATCCAGGTAGAGCTTACAGCCGCAGGGCTTTAAGAAGATAAACTGCTTCAGAGCAATGGCAGCGTAAACCAGTTTCCCAAGGCCAATCCGATTCAGCATGGCCTTCATGGGGGAGTGCTGAGCTTCATGGCAAACAGAAGCGTCATATCCGATGCCTGCAGAGACGGCAAAACGTCTCTTTTTTGTGCCAAAATATACGGAAGGCAGGTCAATGGGTGTAGTTCTTCCCTTGTCCCCCATGGCGTAGATGGCATGGATGGGATCGTGGGAAAGCTCCAGGGATCTGGACAGATCGTTGCTGGTTCCCGAGGGAAGATAGGTCAAATAGGTGTGGGTCAGATCGCTGATCCCGTTAATACAGTGATTGAGGGTTCCGTCACCGCCGATAACCATCAGGTGATTAAACTGGGCAGTATTTTTATATAGGGCCGGATCGGTGAGCTTGCGGACCTGCTTGGAGACATCCGCTGACGATGCGGTATTGTGTGCGATATAGGTAACCTTCGCCAGATTTAACAGTCTTTTCAGGGAGTACCAGCTTTGCTTTCCTTTACCGGAGCCGCAGCTGGGATTGATGATGATATGGTACATAACAGCCTCCGTATCAGATATTTTTTCCTTCCACAGTGTATCACAGAATTGCCTGAGGGGACACAAAAATATCAAAACACCCCGGTTTTTCATCTTTCTTCGAAAATAGTATTTTCCTATTGATTAAAAAGTGTTATAATATTCGCCGTGTAGCTTTTCGAGCAAAAATACGAAAAGAAATGAAAATATAGGAGGATTCAAAGATGTATTCACTTGAGCAGGTAAAACTGGTTGATCCCGAAGTAGCACAGGCGATTGTTGATGAGCAGAATCGTCAGAACAGTCACATTGAGCTGATCGCTTCCGAGAACTGGGTAAGCAAAGCTGTTATGGCAGCAATGGGAAGCCCTTTGACGAACAAATATGCAGAGGGTTACCCGGGAAAACGTTACTATGGCGGATGTGATTGTGTGGATGTGGTAGAGGATCTTGCCAGAGAAAGAGCTAAGAAGCTCTTTGGCTGTGATTATGCCAACGTTCAGCCCCACTCCGGTGCACAGGCTAACATGGCTGTATTTTTCGCCATTCTGCAGCCCGGCGATACCTACATGGGTATGAACTTAGATCACGGCGGACATCTGTCCCACGGCTCACCGGTGAATATGTCAGGTAAATACTTTAACTGCGTACCTTACGGTGTGAATGATGACGGTTTCATCGATTATGATGAAGTGCTTCGCATTGCAAAAGAGTGCAAGCCCAAAATGATCATCGCAGGTGCCAGCGCTTATGCAAGAAAGATTGATTTCAAGAAGTTCCGTGAGATCTGTGATGAGGTTGGTGCAGTTCTCATGGTAGATATGGCTCATATCGCAGGCCTTGTAGCGGCAGGCGTTCATGAAAGCCCCATTCCTTATGCTGATGTGGTAACCACCACAACTCATAAGACCCTGCGAGGACCCAGAGGTGGTCTGATCCTTTGCAACCAGGAAGCAGCTGACAAGTACAACTTTAACAAGGCTATCTTCCCCGGTATCCAGGGTGGCCCTCTGATGCACGTTATCGCAGCAAAGGCTGTTTGCCTTAAGGAAGCTCTTTCCGATGAGTTCAAGGCATATGGAAAGCAGGTTGCCGACAATGCACAGGCACTTGCAAAGGGCCTTATGGACAGAGGCATCAAGATCGTTTCCGGCGGAACCGATAACCATCTGATGCTGGTAGATCTGACCAACTTCGGTCTGACCGGTAAGGCAGTAGAAAAGCTTCTGGATCAAGCACACATTACAGCAAACAAGAACACGATCCCCAACGATCCTCAGTCTCCGTTTGTAACCAGCGGTATCCGTCTTGGTACTCCCGCAGTTACCTCCAGAGGTATGAACACCGAGGATATGGACAGGATCGCAGAAGCCATCGCACTTGTGATCAAGGGCGGCGAGGAAAAGGTTGGCGAAGCAGCTGCCATCGTTGAGGAGCTGACAAAGAAATATCCGCTGATCTGATTTCAATAGAAGAAAAGATACAAAAAGAAACAAAGGGGACATGATATGGTAAAGGTAGCAGTACTCGGCTACGGTACCGTAGGAAGCGGTATCGTAGAGGTAATTAAGACAAATCAGAAACTGATCGATGAAAGAGCAGGACAGGAAGTAGATATTAAGTACATCCTGGACCTCCGCGATTTTCCCGGGGATCCCTATGAGAGCCTTGTGGTACATGATGCAGAGGTGATCCTGAATGATCCTGAGGTGTCTGTCATCGCAGAGGCAATGGGCGGTATCGAGCCGGCATTTACCTTTACCAAGAAGGCCCTTTCGGCAGGCAAGAGCGTTTGCACCTCCAACAAAGAGCTGGTGGAAAAGCACGGCGCAGAGCTTTGCAAGCTGGCAAAAGAGAACAACTGCAACTATCTCTTTGAAGCCAGTGTAGGTGGCGGAATCCCCATTCTCCGTCCCCTGGTTAGCAGCCTGACCGGAGATCATATTGATGCGGTAACCGGAATTTTGAACGGTACCACCAACTACATTCTGACGAAGATGGATGAGGATGGTTCCGATTTTGATGCGGTACTCAAAGAGGCACAGGAGATGGGATATGCAGAGCGCAATCCCGAGGCGGATGTGGAAGGCTATGATGCAGGCCGCAAGATCGCCATTCTGGCATCCCTGGTTACCGGTAAAAATGCAAGCTTTGACAAGATCTATACGGAAGGCATTACCGCCATCCGTCCTGAGGATTTTGCTTATGCAAGAGCCATGAAGAAGATGATCCGCCTCCTTGCCATTTACCGTGAGAAAAACGGTGCCTTCTATGCTTATGTGGCTCCGGCTATGATCGGACGTGACAATCCGCTTTACGGCGTAAGGGATGTCTTCAATGCCATCCTGGTTCACGGCAACATGCTGGGAGATGCTATGTTCTACGGCGCAGGTGCAGGCAAGCTGCCTACGGCCAGCGCAGTTGTGGGAGATGTGGTAGATGCAGTCAGATCCCTGGGCAAAACCCTGCCGGGTGGCTGGGTAGAAGAGGAGCTGGAGCTGACAGACCACAGAGTACGGAAAAAACGCTTTTTGGTGGTTGTAGCAGAGGAGGAAGCAGAAACCTTCTTGCAAGTCTTCGGCACTTGTGATAAGATTGACGCCGGACTGAAAGGCGAAATCGGATTCTTAACAAAGGAAATGGATGAGATCGCCTTTGAGGAAAAGAGTTCAAAGATCAACAACGTGATCACCAGGATCCGTGTTGAGGACTGATAATCAGCCAAATACCCTCTAAAGGGCAAAAGGAGTAATCGAGGAGTTATGAAAAAAGTAGTAAAATTCGGCGGCAGTTCCCTGGCCAGCGCGGAGCAGTTTGAAAAAGTGGGAAAGATCGTCAAGTCTGACAAGCACAGGGTTTATGTAGTACCCTCCGCTCCCGGAAAGCGTTATGACGGCGATACCAAGGTAACGGATATGCTGTATGCCACCTATGCGCTGGCATCGGAGAAGAAGCCCTTTGATAAGGAACTGAACGCTATCAAGAGTCGTTATCAGGAGATCATCGATGGATTAAAGCTTAAGACATCCTTGGATGATGAGTTTAAGACCATCGCAGACAATTTTGCAAATGCAGTAGGCAGCGATTATGCAGCCAGCCGCGGAGAGTACCTGAATGGTATTCTGATGGCAGCCTATCTGGGATATGATTTTATCGATGCTGCAACCGTGATCTTCTTTAAGGAAGACGGCACCCTTGACAGCAAAAAAACCCAGCAGGTGCTTTCGGAAACCCTGAAGGAGCATCCCAAGGCAGTGGTACCCGGCTTCTACGGTGCTTTGCCGGATGGATCGGTACATACCTTCTCCCGTGGCGGCTCCGATATTACAGGTTCTTTGGTAGCAAAGGCCTGCAAAGCAGATGTGTATGAAAACTGGACCGACGTTTCCGGATTCATGGTAGCAGATCCCAGGATCATTCCCAATCCGGAGAGCATCGAGACCATTACCTACAGAGAGCTTCGAGAGCTTGCTTACATGGGGGCAGGCGTACTTCATGAGGAAGCAATTTTCCCTGTGAGAAAAGAAGGAATCCCCATCAACATCCGCAACACCAATGCACCGGAGGATGAGGGAACCTGGATTGTGGAAAGCACCTGCCAGAAATCCAAGTATGTCATTACGGGTATTGCAGGTAAGAAGGGCTTCTGTGCCATCAATATTGAAAAAGACCGGATGAACTCCGAGATCGGCTTCGGCAGAAAGGTGCTGCAGGCCTTTGAGGAACAGGATATCTCCTTTGAGCATGTTCCTTCCGGTATCGATACCATGACCATCTTCGTGCATCAATCCGAGTTTGCACAGAAGGAGCAGAAGGTACTTGCAGGAATTCACAAGCTGGCTGAGCCGGATTACATCGATATGGAAACGGATCTGGCCCTTATCGCCGTTGTGGGACGTGGTATGAAATCTACGAGAGGTACTGCAGGCCGCATCTTTTCCGCACTGGCACACGCCAATGTCAATGTAAAGATGATCGACCAGGGATCCTCCGAGCTGAACATCATCATCGGCGTTAAAAATGAGGATTTTGAAGCTGCCATTCGCGCTATCTACACCATCTTTGTAGATACACAGCTTTGATCCCGGAAAATAAATTAGAAAAATCGAAATGAAAAATGATATCGTCCTCTGACGGGACCTGCAGCTTTCAAAAAAGCAGCAGGGAGTTGTCCCGGATCAGGGGACGATTTTAGTTTAGAAAACGTTTGATGGTTAAATTGTTCTAACAATTAAACGTTTGAGATAAAATAGTAAAAAAATATAAGAAAAATATAAAAATTGTGTTGACAAAATACTTGGGATAGTGTATATTCTATTCATACAAAACATTTACATAGATGAGCTTTACAAACCTGATGGAAGGAGGTACACTCCACCGGCAACTGAAGCTTAACTCAAACAAAGTCGTTGTGGTTAGTACAGAAAGAATTCGCAGTAATGGAATAACTGATCCAGGGCAGTTTCTTCGGACCGATCGTACGCTAGGCAGGAGAGCAGGGACCCGACAAGATCGACCTACTGCAGCATGAGAAGATGCAAAAGGACTAGACTGGAACGCATACAACAGAATATGGAGGTAGGTCCCATGGACGGAATAGTTAATTAGCGGGCGTCTTTCGAATCGAGAGACGTCCGCTAGTTCTGTCTGTGAATTTTCTATGTCTTTTACAAATGCGGTTGACATAATAGTTTGTTCGCTGTATAGTAATGTCGCGGTGATGTCTAAAAATCCCGTATTCACAGGAAAAAAGGGGAATCATCAGTGAGTTTACAGCAAAACGAAAATGAAGATCGCGCCGAACAAAGGCGTAAAAAAAGAAGAAAAGAGCAGATCACTGCCATCGGTATCGCTGCAGGTGCCGTCCTGGTGGTGGCCCTTGTTTTAGTCCTTGTCATAGGCGGACTGATAAGAGTGTTCTCCAAAGGAGACCAGAAGCAGGCCGTGAAGCAGGAGCAGACTCAGGCTGCAAAGGAAGAAGAGGCAGCGGACGAGGTTGCTGATGCATCTTCCGCGAAGGAAAAGGAAGAAAAAGAGCCGGAGCAGAAAGAGGAAGTATCCGAGGAAGTATCCGAGGAAGCATCTGAGACCACAGAGGATCAGGCTGCATCCGAAGAAGCGGAGGCATCTGAAGATACAGGCTCTTCTGACGAAGCCGAAGCTGAAGAGGCAGATAGCGACTCGGAAGCGGATGAAAAGGAAGAAGAGGATAAGAGTACAGAATCCCTTTGGGAGAATGATGAGGAGGATGCACAGCTGGTAGCCCAGATCGAATCTGAGATCGCTCAGATGACGGTAGAGCAAAAGGTAGCGAAGCTCTTTATCGTTTCCCCCGGACAGCTTTGCGGAACAGAGATCGAGCCTAAGGATGTGGGAAGCAGGTTCAGCGAGATGATGAACAACTATCCTGTGGCCGGTATTCTATTGAAGAAGGAAAACATCGGTACGGAGGAAGAGTTTTCCTCCATGCTTTCTAATCTTAGATTGATGATGCCCCAAACCACCCTTTTAACCATTGAGGATCAGGGCGGGGAGGAAAGCCCCTTTGTAGTCAGAGGCATTACGGAGAATGTCATGGCATCCGAAAAAGAGATTGGTGAAAGCCTTGGCAATGCAGGGGCCTACAGCGCCGGAATTTCCATCGGCAGCCAGCTTAGGACCTATGGCATTAAGCTGAATCTGGCACCTACGGTGGATGTTTCGGAAACCGCCAACAGCTTTGCGGCAAGAACAAGCTTTGGCAAGGATATGGACACCAATGCGGAGCTGGGAAAAAATATGATCCGCGGAATGAAGGACCAGGGAATCATCTGTGCGGTAAAATCCTTCCCGGGGTACGGAGATGTGGCGGATGACGGCAGTAAGGGCCAGGTGTTATCCAATAAGAATAAAGAGCAGCTGATCGCGGCTTCCAAACCTTATCAGGAAGCGGTTAAGGCGGGAGCGGATATGGTGATGATCTCTCATGTGGGACTTCCGAAGATCCGCGGAGATCAGAGACCTGCATCCATGTCAAAGGAAGTAATCACGGATATCGTCAGAGACGAGTGGGGCTATGACGGCGTGATCATGACGGATTACATGGACAGGAATTGCATTTTTACCAAATACACTTATGCGGAGTCAGCCGCCGGGGCTATCGAAGCCGGAGCGGACATCCTCCTTTCCACCAAGAACTTCTTAAAGTCCTACAACGGAGTCCTGGATGCAGTTAAGAAAGGAACGATTTCAGAAGAGAGATTAAACGAATCTGTAATGAGAATTTTAAAGCTTGCATATAAAAGTTCAGCGCCGTAAAGCTACGGCGCTGTTTTTTGTTTTATTGATTAATTCCGTAATACTCTTCAATGGACATCAGCCAAATTGCCAGGTACTCATCTTTAAACATATCGGATACATATTCCGTATTTCCGTTATTCATGTAGATCGTCTGTTTTTCGTAGTTGATGATCCAGATATCATCACGTCCCGAAGTCTTGACGGTATAGTGGTACTCTGCTGCGTTGTTTGCATTCAGGTAGCAATCTTTAACGGATACATCCAGGTTGTGGAAATTATTTGCTATGGCAAGTGCCATCATCATATATTTTTCGATGGATTCCGGCTGGGCGGAGCTTAACTCCTTATCGATCAGCATGGTGGAGAGAAGCCCATAGAAGAACTCACGGTTGATGGTGCGGCCTTCTTCAAGGACTGTAGAATCTACATAATCCAGAAAGCCTCCAAGATCCTTGTTCTCGAATAATACGGTAGAAGCATTTAATTGTCCGTTGGGGATCACGGTAAGATCGTTGCCGTTGCGATATACATCGGTATAGCTATAGGGAGTGTAATCTCCTTCCGGGGTACTATCATCGGAAGCTTCCGTTTCTACAGCCGTATCCTCGGTGGCGGTAGATACATCTTCTGATGTATCAGTTGAACCGGATTCTTCTGAAGCGTCTCCGGAGTTTGCCTCAGTTGAAACACCTGATGTCAGATCAAGATCCTGGATGGCCTGTACGGATTCATTCAGGGCATCTAAGTTGATATCAGCATTTACGGAGCCACTATCGGAAGCATCTGAAGAATCGGTATCCTGGGAGATCTCGCTTGTGGGCTGGGGTTCGGAAGAACCACCTCCGCAGGCGGTGAGCAGCATAGCCATACTGATGGCAGTCATTGTGATGGTAGAGATTTTTTTAACGTGCATCTGTCTGATTCCTTTCCTGTATTGTCGTTCTGGTAATTGTCTCAGTTTCTGATTATAGAGGATATTGATACCGGTTGCAAGTAAAACGCAATATCATCCATACAGGCGGATAGGAACAGGATGAGAATGTCATTAGATTATTTTTTATGCTCCGTCTGAAACAGCTTCAGCTCGGCGTTGAGTGTTTTGTCATCAATCCTGCGTTTGTACTTGTAGATGAGGAAAACGCAGAAATAAGTTAGCAATAGGTAACAGGCGAACAGAAGTGTAGGGATCATGTGTTTGTCAAACCAGTTGCCGAAATAGGAGATCAGGCAGTAAAGCAGAGTGCAAACCACAATTCCTGTGCATTCTTTTACCTTCAGGGCTTCCGCCTCGTCGAAGTTGACAAATACATATACCTGCAGATAGCAGATGCCATAGCAGGTCAGGATCATCTCGGCCATATGCAAAATGCTGGCTACATACACGCCGCCGATAATCTGATAGACACAATAAAAGAACAGGATCGCAAAAAAGTAGAGGCAGGCCTTAAACTCGATACCGATCTCTTTTGTCAGATAGCGTTCCCAAAGGGAAGGGACATTTTTGTTGCTCATTTTATCGTTCTCCTCTCAAAAGTCTCCTGAATTCCGAAGCATATCTCCGGGAAATGATCAGATGCTCATCGCCTTCCATGGTTACGTCGATGCGGTTGGAAGACAGGCTCTTCAGAGACTTAACCCGGTTTACATTAATGACTACGGATTTGCTGGATCTGAAAAACGCATCGTCTTCGACCTCCATCAAAAAGGAAGTCAGTGATCCGTCCAACCGAAGAACTTTGTCTTTGGTGTAGGCAAAAACCTTTTCATCCACCGACTCCAGATAGAGGATCTCATCCCTGTTGATGGCAACGCTTTCACCATCAATCCGGCCCCATATTCTGTTATCCTGATCACGGAGGATTCCGAGGATTCTGTTTACGGTGGGCGTCAGTTCTTTGTACCGCAGTACCAGGCTTTCTTCGCCTTCCGTGATTTGTTTGATGTCTATTTTCATACGCTTTGCCCTTTGGAGGTGTTCTGTTATAACCAGATTATACTGGATTTACCCCCGCGTAGCAACTTTCCCGGCCCGGCAGAAAGGAAATAAGAGAAATCAGCTTTGCAGGTCCCGTCTGTTGTAGCAGGCAAAGGCTCCGCCAATGCAGGCTACGATCAGCACCGCTGCAAGTGTCAGTGCCAATACAGGGGTTTCTTCACCGGAAAAGATCTCAGATGCATTGGCATAGGAGTAGGGACCGATGAAAAGATAGTCCTTCAGATCCGGCACCACTCTGCCGATGAGGTCGAAGGCGTAGAACACCATTGCAAGTCCCAGCCCGAGGCCCATTTTGATACGGGAAGAAAAGGCAGAGATCAGAAAGCAGATGCCTGCGATTTCCACATTCATCAAAAACTGTCTTACCAGGTAAGTAAACAGATCACCGCCGGGAAACTCCACATCCAAATAAGCAATTCCCCCCAGATAAAACAGGCCGCATACTACGGTAAAGATCACCAGCATGAAAAGGACGCACAAAGCTTTGGCGGCAGTTACCTTGTTGCGGGAGAGTGGAAGTGCCAGAAGAAATTCTCCCGTATGTCGATCCTCCTCTTTGGATAAGATTCCAATGGAAGCCAGGGCTGCAAACATGCCGCTGCCCAGTCCGTGAATGGTACCTACCTCCGTTGCGAAAAAGCCCGGCAGGGTAGCAATGCTCAGGGTACTCATACCGAAGGCATCGGAAAAAGCGCCCATATTCGAAAACATGTCAGCCATTTCCTGCACCTCACCCTGCATGCTCTGGTAAAGCAAAATGCAGTAAAAGCCCATGCCGCCTACTGCCAGTGTCCAGATTATCAATAGTTTTATATTCTGCTTGAGTTCTCTTAATAGTACGGATTTCATACGGTTTCCTCCTCGTCTTCGTAAAAGCGGATAAAAGAATCTTCGTCAATGGCAGGCGAATCCAGCATAGTCAATCTGCCTTCCCGCATGATAGCCGCCGTCTTGCAGTAGCGGTTTACTTCAGAAAGCACATGGGTGGATAACAGGCAGGTGGCACCTTTATCCGTATAATCCCGGATCAGTTCAAAGAAGGTTCTTTGCATCAAAGGATCCAGGCCGCTGGTAGGTTCATCAAAGATGAAGATGTCAGGTTTATGCTGCATGGCACAAACGATGCTGACTTTCTTCCGGTTGCCCAGGGACAACTCCTTGATCTTTTTGCGGGTATCCATCTTTAATCGTTCGCAAAGGATCCCCGCCTCATCAGAGCAATCCATTTTCCGAATATCTGCTGCGTATTTAATTACCTCGGAGACCCGCATTGTATCATAAAACCAGGCTTCCGAAGGCATATAGCCTACCTTTGCGAGGATCTTTTCATGATCCTTCCGGCTGTCCAATCCCAGGATCGTTACTGTTCCGGCGTTGGGACGTAAGAAGCCCAGCATGGAGCGGATGGTTGTGGATTTTCCGGCACCATTGGGACCCAGGAATCCGAAGATATCTCCCTTCTTCACCTGAAGAGATACATCGATGATGCCTCTGGCTTTTCCGTAGCTTTTTGTCAGGTTTTTGATCTCTATCACATGATCCATAATTCATCCTCCTGTGTTTTGATACTTTATTGGTAACACAGAAAAAAAACGGGAACAAGACCTGTTCCCGTAAGATGCACTTTTATGCCGTTATAATGCGCTTTTTCGTTTTCATTCTTCGAATTTCAGATCCATGCAGACATCCCGATGCTCAGACCAAAAGTGCAGTATCTCATACTTATCCGTAGGCAGCTCAGTGCTTTGGTCCGACATTTCACAGATCGTGATCTGCCCATTTTTCCATTCCGGAAACGAAAGCTCCTCTGCATCGCTGTTGAGCGGATTGTTTCTGCATACGATAAAAGATCTTACAGAGACATATTCACTCTCCAGCGCCTCCTTTGCAAATGCATCCATATCGGTGATGCTCACAGGAAGCACATCATTAAGCGTCACCGTATCGGTCTGTCCTCGTGAATTCCCCATTTCACCCGTAAATTCCGGTTCTATGGTCACGGCGGCATAGCAGGTGCAATGGGCGGCATCCAGTCCGAGCCGGTTCGCCTGCAGCTTTAGTATGCTTTCCCCGAATTCCATCAGCCTTTCTGAAGTATAGATGCTGCCGGTCTCCACATTGGCCCAGAATTCATAGCTTTCCTTACCGAGCCTGTAGGTGCCCTTGACATAATCGCTCATCTCCAGCCTGTCGGCGGCAGGACGGGTTACATCCGCATAGATCGTCTCGACAGACGCTTTTATCCCGGCATTTTTAAAATACGCGTCCATCAGATTCCGACCGGCCTTTTTTTGTTCTCCCTCTCCGCTGACGCATCCGGTAAGCAGAAGAGAGACCGAGAGCATGATCATAACCATGCAAACCGGCAGCCGCCGGATATAACCGTTTCTATGATTCTTCCTGATGATCATATTGCACCGTTCCCATTGCTCGTCTTTGTACACAAATGGCGTATGATCCGTTTGTCTCTCCCTAAATCCGACCTTTTCATATGGTTGTAAGTGCATAGCTGCTCCTTTCACTGTGCGGGTTACAAAACACCCAGCATGATACCGACGATGATGATGGCGGCACAGATCAGTTTGTGTCCCACATTCTTTTCTTTGAACAGGAACTTACCGGCCAGGATCGTAACAACTGCGCCGGCTTGTTTTAACAGGGTCATTACAGTCACTTCGCTGGCCGGGTCGGCGTTTGCGATGAACAACGCTCGGTCTGCGATGACGAACATGATGGATAAAAGCCAGATCCATTTGTTCGTCAATGCTCTTTTTACACTGATCTTTTTCCGCATGAGAAGAGCGTAAAGGATATAGAGCAGACTGAGAAAGAGCATATACCAAAACTGAAGCTGTGAGCTGGAGATATGCCTGGTCAGCAGCTTGTCCATCAGTCCGGATACAGAGTTGAGCATACAGGAGATCAACGCCACGGTGATGATCCCCGCAGAGTAGCGCTTTTGGATATTTCGAAGATTTTCAGGCAGCTGTGCCTCTGCAGCAGGTTGTGGTTGAGTTTTTTTCAGCCGCACCTTTAGCAGCAGAAGACCGCTGCATACCAGGATCAGGCCGAAGGTGTGCAGCACGGTCATGGTCTCTCCCAGAACGACAATGCCCAGCAGTGTGGAAAAGAGGACCCTGGACAGATCCAGCACGCCGTACATGGAAAGCGGAAGATTTCGTATCGCGATGAAACTCATGATCCATGCCAAAAAGATCACGAAGGACTTGATGGCAACAAAAAGAAAGAAACGCGGCTCCATGCCCATGGCGTTTTTCGCATCGGGAACCACTAGCAAAAACGATACGCAGGTATAGATCAACAGGACTTCGATGGCGGACGAAGTCAACAGTGCTTTCTTTTTACAGATTTCCC
>JAEEGL015103038.1_pt1 | contig 13272 bp, 19 predicted proteins | sample 9134231 | NCBI WGS metagenome assembly JAEEGL01 (sample SAMN16246548, study PRJNA631951) | gut metagenome | biome: gut microbiome; feature: rumen; material: fiber-attached | host: Bos | place: Iran: Karaj | collected 2018-10 | reverse complement strand
ATAACTTATCTTTATTATGGTATTGTAAGAAGTATTTCTTGTTATGTAAAAATTTCAGAATATTCTTTAATATTTATTAATAATGAAAATAATTCTATTTTATATACATTACATGAACCTGAGGTAAATGAAGTTAATAATCTAATTTCGTTTACCAATAATGGTAATTGCGATTTTCATGTATCATAGGGCGATGCAGTTCATTATTATTTAAATTTTGCTGTTCTTTATAAAAAATAGCCGTTATAGATTGATACTATATCTCCAAATATTACTGGTAGTAAAATAGATAATGATTCAATTGAAGTAGGAGGTTATAAAATTAATTCTCGCTTTTGGATATCTAATACTTTAGGATAGGACAGTAGCAATCCATTACTTCCTCTTAATATAGAACTTACTTGTGAAGAGAAAAAATTTAATATTAGTTTGACAAATGAATAACAAACCAATAAACCCAAATATTAGAAAAGCTCAAAAAAGGGACTCTAAAAATATTGATGCTGATAAAATTCAGAATTTGACTTTAGGAGAACTTCAAGAAGAACTTATTAATTCAACTCTTAGAGTAAAAGGAAAAGATAGTTTCTCTCCTAATTATGGTTTATCTAAAGCATCTTCATATTCTTTATTTAAAATTAATAATCCTAATACACCTAAAGAAGTTGTTGATGAAAAAGATAATATAAATAATTGGTTAGAGGAATAGAATGTATTAAATAGTGAAGAACCCTATAATTATTTAACTTTTGGTGCATTTAAATAGTGGGCAAGATCTATAGTTAATTTATTAGGAAAGTCTGGAGACTCTTTATAGATTGGTTTGTATTTTTGTGATTCTAATGGAGAAAGAATAGACTCTATAAAAAAGGGACCACTCTATAAAAATGATAAATATTATTTCAAATTTTATCAAAAAAATTTTGACGAGATTTCTACTTCGGAAGGAAGAAAAACTTTTTTATTACCGACAATCGATGGTTTAAAAGGAAGAAATTATACTATAAATACTGAAAATTCTCAAGAACACCTTTATTCAATTTCTATTAATGTTTTGTAGTATCAACCAGAAAGCTCTTCTATTGAACTTAAATTAACATATTTAGAAGCTGGTTATGAAGTATATACTTCTCTAACTATAGAGATACCAGAGTGGTCAATGTTACTAGTAACTAATCCTGCTACTGGAAGTAGTACATTAGAAGATACATATTTTTCTACAGATGATACTAGTTTAATTAGTCTAAGTAATAATGAAGGGCACGTAAACTATCATTTCATCCTACTTCATAACTGTTATTATTTTAATTATATAATAGATAAGGGAAATTGGTTAATAGAGGAATAGAGATTAGCTAGTGGTAGTGTAGACTATAAGACAGATGTATCTATTTAGGATGAAATAAATTCTTCAATTCTAAATGGTCGAGAGAGTTTTACTGTTTATACTTTAGCAGTAGATTATTATAATCCTTATAATAATTTATAGAGCGATAGCCTAGTTCAAATTTTAAATATTTAGGTAGAAAATTTATTTGAATTTAATATTGCTTTTTCTATTAAAGATAAAGATGATTTTCTTTCATTAAATAGTATTGTAGGCGCTAAATATTGGCAAAAAACTGGAGGAAACTTTGATTTTAAAATAGGAAGTGGTAGTAGTGAAATAGTTGTTGGTAAACAAGAAACAGTAGAAATTTAGGCTGCTATAAATTAGCCATTAAGTTTTATTCTAGAATTAAATTATGTTTAGAATGATACTTTAGAAGACTAGTATGTGAATTGTTATGGTTCAAGTAATTAGAATACTGATTATCTAAAAATAGGTTTAGACCAGCCAACTAGTTCTTTTGTATCTTCTAACATTGAAGAAACCGATGTTGGTGCTATTTATAAATTTGAGGATAGTATAAAAGTAGTTAAATTAAATACAAGCTCTTCTTCACAAAATGCAACTGTGCCAATATATTTTGCACATTTAACTGCAGATGAAGACAAAGAATTTAGAGAAACTTCAGAAACATTAGACTTAGAATAGTGGCTTATTACTAGAAAACAGAAAACAGAGTTTCCTATTTTTAAATTAATACTTAGAATTAGAAAAACTGATTGGTGTGCTTATTTAAATTATCCTATTACAAATACGACTAATATATAGCCAATAGAATTAAGTGAAGATGCATACATATTTTAGCTAATTCCTCTTGAAAATATTAATAGTAATGGGGAGTATAGTAGTGAGTTTAAATTAATTACAACTAACATTTCTGCTGCTGAAGGAAGTATTTATTAGGGAACTGCTGAATTGCCTACAATTTCGGTTGAAAATGATGGTCCTTTTTAGAGTATTGAAATAAAACCGTAGTATAGATATGTTGAAAATGGATAGAATACATATTCATTTAAAGCAATATCTAAAATTAATCCAGAAAGTTTCTTCCAGAATGATTATAAAGATTATAAAAAAGTAACCTTTACGTTTGAGCACGATGCTGGTGAATCTAATAAAGTAATTATAAAATTTATTCCAAAAGACATAGTTATATTTAAGACTAGTGATAGTACTTATAAATATATAGAAATAGGAAATAAAAAAGAGATAGTTTCTTTTATAGACCCTCTAACAAAAACTAAACAAGAAAGTGAAGAGAGTTTTTCTAATTTCTCAGATGGATATAATAAAAATTATCAATTCTAGCCAATAGGATCTGATGATTGGAAGAATGATAGTACAGATGACAAACTAAAATTACCAAATTTTATTAATTCTAGTGCTTGGGATGGAACTAATCATAGTTATTTCTATGGATTAATAGAATTAGGAATTCATATTAATACTAATAGTAGCCCTTCTTTTTATATATCTTCTAGATTTGATGATTGGGTTCCTGGGATTTATATTAATCGTCCAATTGGTACCTCGCCTACTCCAAATTTTTCATATACTCCATCATCTTTATTTAGTGGCGTTAGTGTTAATAGTACTATATTGAGTTGGTTAGAATCTTTAAGAACTGGTAATGAAAATTGTGGTAGACTTGTAACAGCCGGACCATTTTATAAAAGTGTATTAAAAAATGGTAAAAATACAATAGAGTTTCTAGTTTATAACAACAAAGGAGGTTCACTATTTTAGTGCGCATTAACTATAGGTGAAGCAATTACTATAGATAACTATGGAACTTGGGGTTATAGAATTGATCTTACAAAATAATAAAATACTTAACTTTGAACTTATAAAATATACTAATTATTAATAAACTTTTTAATAAATACAATGATCGAAGGTCTTAAATCATTTTTTGAGATGGTTCTTTCGGTAGATGCATAGTTAGGTATAGTTAAATTTTGTGAATACCTAATACTTGGAGCATTTATCTATTTCGGTCTTAATTTTAAGAAAACTATTACTAACGTGATAGAGCTCCATGATTAGGTAGCATAGAAACGACATGATAATAAAATTAAATTAAGAGACCAATTAACTCAGCAATTAAATCTTCTTTTAAATGAATTTAGAGCAGATTTAAATGCTGATAGAGTTATGTACTTTGAATATCACAATTCGAAAGAAAATCTTGTTGGAATTCCTTTTAAATACTCGGACTTAGTTATAACTGTTGTTAAATACGGTTCTTCTGCTGCTAAATTAGCAAACTTAAAGGAGGTTAATACAGGATTAATAGCAGATCTTTACTATGATCTCTGTAAGAATACTACTGTTTTTAACAAAGATGATTCTTTTTTCAAAAAATATCCAAATTTAGATACAATAATTAATGTTAGACCAGCCTTTGCTTGTTATGTAAATCTTAGCGGAATATATTAGCCAATAGGATTTATTATAGCTGAATGGGATGACCCATCAAAAGCACTAGACTGGGATTTTGTAGACAAAGAAAGTAAAGATTATGGAGCTAGAATAAATGCTCTTGTAGTCTCATATTCAAATAAATAAAGTTAATATATGGCATTTAAAAATGAAATTGTTAGTGGCGTTGAGCAAGAGGCCCAGGGCTACTATGAACCTAGTGTGGTTACTTATCCAGAGGAAGTAATTCCTAATACCGAGCCTACTGTCACTACTGTAGTTTTTAACGATCCTGAAAAATTTGTTAGTGACATTGCTGATCCTTGTGGATCACATCTCAGTAATGCACCTGAAGCAGACAATCAGCTTCTTACTCGTCCAATGATAGCTAAGTCTATTCCTTTTGGCGATCAAGTTATTCACAGCTCTTATGATCTTGCTGATTTAGGTGGTGAGACTGAAACTCAAATTCAAATCACAGCCAAAACTTGGGTAGCAGCCGATGGAACTGATTCAGAAGCTACTTCTGGTTATCAAGAGACAACCCAGACAATTACTGGTGTAAAGAAGGGTACAAATGTAATTTTAGTTGACATCATCAAAGATTATGAAGTAGTTATTACTCCAGACTCTACTCTTCTTGAAAAGTATACTCCTCTCGTCGATGTTGATGGAAAGTGGTCAGATCACAATGTATTAGCAAATGGTATGAAATTCCACGGTGCTAATCGTGATCACAAGATTTCTATACATTGGACACAGGACTGTGTTGAGACATTTGTTTTTATTTCTAAACTTTAATATTTTTTAAAATAGGTGTCTTCTTAAGAAAGGCACCTATTCTTTTTTAATTATGAAATCAAACGGTTTTTCAATTTAGGTAGGCAGAAACATAATGGTTAATGAGCCATGTGCTAATGTCGACTACAAGTATGGCCCTTATAACTCAGTTGCTGAAGCTTTTAGTTCTATCCCTAGTTATCTTCGTACTGTTGGTCTAACTGTTGGTGTTATTGAAAATGGAAGTATCCAAGAATATTGGTTTAAATCAGCAACAGCAAATGAAAGTGACTTAGTATTAAAGTTAGGTGGTGGAGGACCCAGCGAAGTAGAAGTAACAGCTAATTATGATGAAAACTCTGGAGGTAGCTTGATTGCTACTGTCAATGGCATTTCTATTTATGACTCTCCAAATAATGGCTCTGAAGTTAGTGTTAGTGTTTCTTAGGGACCTGTAACAAAGTCAACTCAAGGTGCAAAAGTGGGTACTGTTGATGGAACAGAACTGTACGCTCCAGTAGTAACACCAACTTTAAGTGGTGGAGTAACAATAGGAGAATTTTATAAAGTAAATGATCAAAGAACGAATCTTTATGCTCCCGGAATTACTTCATCATTGGAAAACAACACCTATACGGTTAAGTACGGACCTACTACATCAAATGGTGGCTATGTTAATATTTTATCAGTAGACAAAGTTAATAATACAATTAGGATTGGTGATGATACTTTTGCTTTCATGAAATCTTCTAGTAATTGTTTATATTATCTTTCTACTACAAGAGACGATTTAATTAATTCTCCAGAACAATTAGGAGGTGCAAATTCAATTTCTATAACAGATATTTCATCTACGGGTATTCCAGTAAATGCAATAAAGTCAGTATCAGTAGCAGTTCCATGTAATTGCACAGTGGATAAAATTCAGGAAACAATAAATAATTAGATAGTAACTGATAGTTTTCAATATAAAGGAATTTTATATTACTTAGGAGTTCCATATCAAATTTATGGACTTGCTTCAGTTGGAAACTTAAATAATAATAACTTTAAATTCACATTTAAATAATGGCAATTTCTTCTTTAATTAATAAAGTATATGATGCTAGTGGTGCTCCCTCTACTCAAGCATTTTATGGACCATATCAAACAGATGATCTTCAAACAGCAATTGATCAAGTAAGTGAAGGATGGACAAGTGATCAGTAGGGTGGCTTTGATGCCGTCCCCAAAGGTTTTAAGTTTGGTGTAATAGATTCAAATAATAAATTTACTGAATACGTTTATTATGGAAATGGTCCAATTAGTACTACTACTGTAAAAGCATGTGCTGGTGATAAATTTGTCAGCGGAGGCGGTGGAGAAGGGGGATCTACTGTTTTAGTTACCCCAGTTATTACTGATACTAACGCAACAACTTTAGCTACTATTACAGTAGATGGAACTGAGTACTCAATAAAGGCCCCTAGTAGTGGTAGCGTATCTATTGATAATATGCAAGACTCTGATCTTATTGATTCAAATTTTGACATGGAAGATCAGACTTTATTAGCAAAAGCTCCTAATATGAAGTTTATTGCTGATCTTGTTCTTAGAGTTAAACAGCTAGAGACTCAATTAGACGGTCTTTATTTCAAATCTTATAACGATAATAGTGGTAATTAATTATGGCAAATTAGAAAAAAATTCAATTGTGGAAAGACTAGGCTCAAGTATTTCTTGACACAGATAGTATCACTAGTAGTGATGGAACTAAAAATCTTACCACTCTTTTATCTGAGAAACAACCAGAGTTAACTAGTGAAACTACACTATTTAGTTATAAAGTTGGTTCTAATGGGACTTCTTCTGATTTAAAATTTGGTGGAACGCTCACTCTTCCTGAAGGAGGAGGTAGTGGTAGTGGTGATGAGAATGTAATTGAAACAGTAAAGGTTAATGGAACCGCTTTAACTGTAACTGATAAAGCAGTGGATATTGATCTTAGTGGTTATCAATAGGCTGAATATGCAAAGGGATTATCAAGTAATGATTATGATGATACTTCAAAAGCTAAACTTGATAGTCTTCTTCCGGCTAAATATGTTTATGTTACTTCTTCAGATGTATCAATATCAGTTTGCATGAGAATTAATGATGCAACTGTTAATATTAATGTAGGTGATAATAATACAGTTTCCATACCACCAACTCTTATTTATAAAACAGATACTTCTACAATTGTATGTCCACTCTCGGTTACTCCTTCTACTACCGGTAATTATAGTACGTGGTCTGGTGTATATGGAACTCCTGATTCTTTATTTAAAATTGTTATATCACCGACTGAAATAAGTACTTTCGAACTTAGAGTTACTGAATAATTTATAAATTATGTATAATACTGGCAATACAACTAAAAACTCAAGCATTTAGCTTGGTAGAAATATCGTAGTCAATGAACCATGTCCTGATATAGACTTTCGATATGGCCCATATAGTTCAGTTGCTGAAGCTGAAAATTGGATAGATAGACATCTTCGTGCTATTGGTTTAACTGTGGGCATTATTGAAGATGGAGAAATTGTAGAATATTGGTTTAAATCTGATACTACACATTTAGTTAAGAAGGTAAATGATAGTGAAGATCTGTATTCTCCAGATGAAAGTATTCCTGATGATGCTATTTCTGAAACTGTATCGGCTAGTAAAAGTTCTTTATAGGGATAGACAATAAGTTAGATTCTTGACAGAATTCTTTTCAAAGATTCTCCAGCATATATTAATGATAATGCTGGAAATTGTAGCATTTCTGCAAAAAATAGTTCAAAGGAAGTTGGAACTTCACATACAACGGATTTATATAAAACTACTGTTGGTACAGCAAGATATGGATACCCTGTTGGACAAAAGAATTGGTAGGCAGGTACTCTTACTGTAAATAGATCAACTATAACTTTTGGAAACGGTAATAGTTGTAGTTGTTCATTTACTCTTACTGGTATTCCTACTCTTAAAAGTAGTTATGGAGTAACTCCATCTTCACAACCTTCTTACACAAATACTACTGGAACAAAAACTGCAACTATTACTGGATATTATAAGTGTGGTTTTAATTATAATTACCCAACAAGTACTTCTTGGACAGATTTTCAAGTATCATCAGTTGGTTCAATAACCTTATAGACAACTTAGACATCTTCTGAGTATATTTATATAGCTTTACCAACAGATTTGAAAATAACTGCTATAAGAGTAAAACACCCACTTAATGATACGTATCCAACGATTAGTGTTCCTGTTGAAAAAATAAATTCGGGACCATTATAGTTTACAAGTATTTCTAGTAACTATAATTTTAATATTTGGAAGCTAGCTAAAGCGGAACTTAACGCTAATGGACATCCAACTCAAAATCAATAGCCAATACAGATAACTATAGCAAAAAATAATTAATAATGGGAAAATTATATAATGGCTCTATTCCTATAGAACAAATTTTTAAATTTCAATAGGATGCTCCTTTAGAGGATAGAGTAGCTGTAAAAACAAAAGAAGATTTAAGTCTTATTCGTCCTTATAAAGGATTACTTACTTACGTAGAAGAAGAAAGAGCTTATTATTCCTATACCGAGAATGAACAGGAAGAATATGAGTGGCAAAAGGCTAACTTAGGTGGACTTGATGGAGAAAGCACTCCTGTTCTTACTTCTCAATAGATATAGTATTTGTATGAAAATCAAAAACTTCCTGAAAATTACATAAATATTGGTGACCCTACTATTCAAGGGTCACCAATATCTAATACTATTTCTATATAGGAAAACTCAGGTGATTATAGACAAATAATTTTTAGCGCTATTAGAGCGCTTTAGTCAGAAGTAGCTAAGCTTAAAAATACTTTTTACTACGGAATTAGATCTTTAAATGATGGCCAAACAGCTGGTTCTGAAATTATAAATTCATCTGAGGAAGAGGAAGCTGAACCGCTTTGGGCGTATGATCCCGAAGATCTTAGTGAAATTACTGATTTAAGCCTTGATATAAATGGAAGTTGTCAATTAATACCAAGCAGTAATTTTACTTATTCATCAGACGATAACTTTGTTAATATAATAGATTAGGTATCAACAGAGAGTATAGATGAAACTGAGATTGATATTGAAGATAATCAATCACCAACTAAATTTTTTCTTTATTCTACTATTGAACCTACAGATGATAATTGGGAATTTACTATTAATTTTAAAGACGGCTCTTCATTAAATCTTCATGAATTAGATGGGGTAAAGAAACAGAAATGTAACATTATGTTTATTGTTTCTAGAAGAGTCCCGTTGATAGATGATCCAAATACTTCTATTGGAAAATGTTTTTATTATTTATCTATAACTAATATTAAAGGGGATTTAGTTTATTCTAAGTATTTAAATGATGTATTTATTCCATCATCCTCTGAAGTAAATCTAGTAAGTACGTCTTTAATAGATACAGTTATTCTCAATAAAATAAAACTTTTTAAACTAAGTTTCTATGTAAAATTTCAATCTTTTAGTAATGATTATGATTTAATTCCAGAAAAAGCCACAACCGATGATTTTGTTTATTAGGCTTCTCACATTACTCTAAGATCAGTTTCAAGTTATGAATACTTAGTTTCAATAAAAGATAGACTTCTTTAGAATGAACCTATCTTTGTTACTGATCCAGATCCCTCTTTGGCTGGATTATATTTTAAAACAAAAACAAATACTTTATATAAAATAGGTGGTTCTTCTCAGAACCCCGACGATTCAGGTATGACACAAGAAGCAATGATTAATTGGTTATTAGATAATAACCTTATTGTGGGTTCTGCAGAAAATGGTTACGAACTTAATGCAGACAATATTGATTTCTCTAAAATTGATGCAGATAAGCTTAGCTTCACTGGAGTAACCTTAGTTAATGAAGACACCTAGACTGCATATGAACTTTCTGTTGATTATAAGGGAGAATTGCAGTGTAAGTAGGTTGATTACGCTGAGATCCCAGCTGATCAAGATGCAGGATATACTGGAGATGAAGATGACACCAGTCGATATGGTTACCGAGGAGCTGCAGCCCTTAAAACATTAGGAAGTAAAATTGCAACTACAACTGCTTCTGAAGTTTCTAATGTAGAGATAATTAATAATGAAGTTGTAATTAAAGCTTTAGGAGATAGAATTAGATTCGGATCTTGGTATATTCCAAATAAAAATCAGAGCGTATTCAACTGTTCCCATGATTTTATTGAAATAGTAAACAGTGGATCTTTTAATTATTCTCTTAAAGACGCTATTCTAGGTGTAATTTATAGAAATGATGTTCCTAAAGAGGAAGATGAAAATCTCTATGGAAAACATTATAGTATAGAAGAATTCCCTATAACTGGAAATATTGCAGCAGGAAGTTCTTATCTTATTCGCGGACTTTCTAGAAAACCATTAAAAGATTCGCGTGTTAAGATAACAGAATTTGATCAAGAAATTGACTTTGATTTTGTCAATAATGATTGTGCTGGTCTTCTTCTTTATCATAGAAATCTTTCTGGTCATTTAACAACAGTAGATGAAAATTAGGTAACCATTTTAAGAGAATTAAAAAAGGCAGCCACTGGTAACTTTAATTTTTAGGTTGATATGAGATTATTGGATGCTATTACCTTTAGTGGTAATGAAAAAAATCTTGTTACTAAATCAAGCTCTGGTGCTGCTCTCTATACTGATTCTAGTTATAAAAAGACCAATGATCATATTGGAAAAGATCAATATATTTTAGACCCTGCTCGTCAAGGATTTAGATCACTAACTACTAGTAAATATGAATCTACTAATTGCAGACTTTCTAAAGTTTAGAGTGAAGAGATTCCACTTGGAGAAGACGTTGTTTCTTTCCCACACAGTGCTAATATTATTAGTGTAGAAAAATATACTCCAAAAGCATCATATCAACATAAGAATGTGTTGACTGATAAAACTTCACCTGATTTTACTAAACCTAATATGGTAACTTGTAGTTTTGGTATAAATGCTGCTACTACTCGTTGCTTTAACTGGTTTTCTATGTCAAAAAATAATGAATATGTTTGGATTAGAAAAGTCGGTGATGTTACTTGGAATAGATTCGAATCATATAAATCTACTGATGGTACTACGGGCGTTGTAGAAGACAGGTCAACAGTAATGCATAGAAAAGAATTTGCTAAAAGTATAATTCAATCAGTCTATGCAAGAATGGATAATATATTTCCTGGTGATGAGACTTTTGCTTTTAGAGCACATAAATGTGTTGTCTATATTCAACCAGAAATGACAGAGGGTGATCCTGTTACTTATGAATATTGTGTAGGAGCATCAGATACTCAAGGACTTCCTGTAAATGTAGGTCCATTTGATATTCAAACCTTTACTATTTATCCATTAGATTGGAAACCAAGAGTTTATCAAACTACTGACCAATAGGGATTCGGTTGGATGGAATATCAAGAGTGGGCTGCTGCAGCTGAGGAGCTAAACCAAAGAATTATTAGGGAGTGTACTCCAGAAACAAAAGAATTTCCAGTATTTATTAATACTGGTGATATGACTTAGAATGGAACTAGAGTAAACGAATGGATGGATTATTACAATGCTGGTAAATGTTTATTTACTCACTTAGAGTAGATGAATGTTGTTGGTAATAATGACCTGTGTAATGCTTATTCTGAAAAAGTTCTTGGTAATGGTGATGATAATGGTAAATCAAGCCCTTATTATTTCCATGTATTCTATTGTTATGAAATTCCTAATGAAATAGTTAGTGATGATCCTAATTGGAGTAACCCAGTTATTTTTAATGGTGTTTATGTTCCTTCAATGTACTATTTCTATTTCGGAACGTATGGTTACTTAATGGTGAATAGTGAGCTCACTGCTACTACTTGTAATGTTTATTTCAAGTAGAATGAAAATGATTACTATTATAATCTTTATACTGGTTATTTAAGTAATAGCACAGAACAATTAACTTCTATTTAGCCACACTTCTTAGGTGACACTTTAAATAGTTGGTTAACTATTCTTAAATAGAAAGCTGAAAATAATACAAAGAAAATAATAGTAGCCTGTCATGAAATGCCATTTACTGTTACTACTAGAGCTAACTTAATGACAGGAAATGTGGGAATAGATAGAAGTATTAGTGGTAGTTCTCTTGTTGGTAGTCACTTGAATGTTTTAGGACCATCTGATAACTTTAAGATATATGACTATACTTATTGGTTTAGCAATCTTCTTTAGACTATTGGTATTAAACTTTGTATAGGAGGACATAAGCATACTTATGCTGTAACTTATCCAGTAGCTGATCTTTCTAATGGAAATACCTCAAATAAAGTTATTAATAATTATCATTTTTCAAAGAAAACAAAAATTAATAGAAACTCTCCAATATCTTTTGATACAATTGATTCTGATCTTTGGGATTATGATACTACTATTACTAATGGTGTTGTTTATTTCATGTGTTAGGCTACTGGTTATAAACAAAAATCTAATAAGGAATTACCAGATAGAGGATAGGGATATTCAAAGATAGTTCCTGAAACATCAGGATGGAATGCTGCAGGTGATTCAGCTACTGCTGACGTATCACAAACATACCCAATGTATGTAGTTTATTCTTATGAAGAAGATAAAATAATAGCTAATCTTTATCGTGTAATAAATATTAAGAAAGAAACCATAGATTCATAGCATAAAGCAAAAGTTACTGAATTTTCTGAAACAGCTTTTTCAACAAACAAAATGTATTCAGAAAAATTAGTAATAAGCAAAGAAATGACAACAGTAGATAACGAAGAAGTTTTTACAGGATTTTATAAAAACTATTGGTTTATTGATAATGACTTTTTAACAATAAGTCCTGGTATTTCTGGTGGAAATGTAGTAGATCAATAGCGCTGCCGTTTAGATAATCTTGAGAATAAAACTTATTTAAGCTGTGACGCTTCTGGTGCATCTCTTACAAGAACTATGGAATCAAATAATACAATTGAAATTTAATATATGGCACTTAAGTATAACAATACTACAAATCTTATTACTACTGATGATATCATAGTAACAAGTAATGTATCTGAATTAGGTGAAAATCTTTCAGATATACTTGAAACTCAATCCAACGACATTGCTCAATTAAAGAGCAATGTCAAATGGATTGCTAAATATGGTGGAGTTGGTGGAGGAGGTTCTGGAAGTGGAGGTGGCGGAATTGCCACTAACACTAAATTTAATTTAAAATTATCTTATACAGATAATAATGGAATCTCACAATCGGTAACTGCAACTTAGAAAGATAAAGAGATAGTTCCAATTTTAAGTAAAATAAATAAATTAGTCTCTATTACAGTAACTATTACTTCCACAATAAATACTACTACTATATATAGAGCTATTTTTGATAAAGGAGATGGATCACCAATATCTTAGATAATACCAGTTGCAGCTGGATATACTACTTTTACATTTAATGCAGAAGAAATTCGTTATAATTGTAACATAACAATTTCTGGTGAAACTACTTCTACAATATCTTTTTCAGTATTTACTTAGATTATATCTAACGAGTCTTTTCTTTCTTCTGGTGATTAGAGATTTAATAACGATGCTTCAGTTGACCCTTCTTTTAGAGAGGGTCTT
>JAEEGL014449782.1_pt1 | contig 13272 bp, 9 predicted proteins | sample 9134231 | NCBI WGS metagenome assembly JAEEGL01 (sample SAMN16246548, study PRJNA631951) | gut metagenome | biome: gut microbiome; feature: rumen; material: fiber-attached | host: Bos | place: Iran: Karaj | collected 2018-10 | reverse complement strand
TCGAAAACGTTCTTTTCAGCAGTTTCCATCTGATAGTCATAGTCTTCCTTCCAGAGGGTGCTGGTCACGTATTCACTCGCCTTATCCATAACGGCCTGCGCTCCAGGATCCATGGCGTCGTACGCCTCTTTGCTGAAGTACCAGCCGACCATGCCTGTTGCGCCGTGCCATACCGTAGCATAGTCGCAGAGTTCATAGACACTGGTGGTCTGAACAGCCTGGATAGAAACGACGCAGCCCTGGAGAACGTTAAGACGGATTGCCTCGTAAACGTCGGCAGTGCTCATAACAACAGGCGCAGCACCTATTGCATCGAAGAATGTTACTTTGTCAGCAGGAACACGGCAGGAGTATCCCTGTATGTCATTCCATGTCTCTATGGGTTTATTTGAGACAAGCAGAGACGGCGCGGAAGGCTGCCAGCTGAGCAGGTAAAAATTCTCAACAAAGTTGGGGCTTGGGAACTTCTCATTGAATTCATAGAACACTTTTTCCTGCTGGTCGACATCGCCGTAGCTGACGCCGGGAGCAGTAAAGAGCTCAACGCGCGGGTAAACACCTGCATAGTACGCCGGTGCATCATAACCCATATCGGTCACACCGTTCATAATACCTTCCAGAGTGCTTCCCTGCGTTGTCAGCGATCCCGCTGAATATATCTCTACTGTTATGCGTCCATTTGATTCCTTCTCAATGAACTCCTTGAGCGGTACTTCAAATGCAACGTTTGTCGGATGTCCCTCCGGAGCATAGGAACTGTACTTCAGCGCATAGGTCTGGGTATACTCTTCTGCAGCGGGCTCCTCCTTTTTGCCTTCTTCTTTCTTTCCATTATCCGCAGGAGTGTTGCTGGGTGTGTTATTGTTTGGGGTAGCGTCATTACCGGGCGCGGTTCCGCCGCAGGCCGCAAGAACAGCCGCGACCATCAGTACTGCCAGGATCACTGCAAGAATCTTTTTTGCCATGTTTAGCTTACCTCCTAAAATAATAATACTGCAAACAGCAACATAAACAGCCTGTATCACTGAAATTGATTATATAACAAAATAGTATTCGAGCATGTCGCATTCGTCATATATTCAAATAAAGATGATACTAACATGCCAAATACACGTAACAACCAAGCACAGTCATACAGCCTATTTATCTGTATTAAATATAGGATTATTGGGAATATATGTCAAGTGTATGTAGTAATTTTACAAGAATATAAAAAAAGGAAAGGCCCTATAAGGGCCTTTCCTTTTTTACATGGATGCTTTTATTGTCTGATCTGAATAAATCAGCCTACAGCGTGTGCCTTCATCCACTCGTAGAGGCCGGAGCCATCGAGTCCGAGAGCATCGACTTCAGCGGCCTTGGCTTCGAGAACCGGGATAGCAGCTTCTGCCATCTTTGCTACGCAATCATCATCGAAGTCGAGATACTGGAAGTTCGGATTTCTCTTGAAAACGTTCTCGTTAGCAGTGGATTCCTGATAATCGAGGTCCTCTTTCCAGAGTCTTTCACGGCAGAGGTCACGAGCCGCATCAATAACGGCCTGAGCCTCGGGATCCATGGACTCATAGAGTTCCTTGCTGAAGTGAGTACCGGTCATGCCTGTACCGCCCCACCATCTGGTCGCATAGTCGCAAAGTTCATCGATACTGGTGGTCTGAACAGCGATGATGGATACGCAGGAACCTTCGATAACGTTCAGGCGGATAGCTTCGTAAATATCAGCGGTGCTCATAACGACAGGAGCGCAGCCGATTGCCTGGAAGTACGGGACCTTGTCGCCCGGGACACGGCAGGAATAGCCCTGGATGTCATCCCAGGAAGTCATGGGTTTCTGGGAAACGAAGAGGGATACCGGAACGGGCTGCCACATCATGTTGTAGATGTTGTCTTCGTAAACCTGGCTCGGCCAAGTTTCGTTGAACTCGTTGAAGAGGTCATACTGCTGCTGATAGTCGCCGTACATAAGACCAGGAGTCGTAAAGAGCTCAACGCGCGGATAAACGCCGGCATAGTAAGCCGGAGAGTCATATCCCATGTCGGTGACGCCATTTATGATACCGTCAAGAGTGCTGGCCTGAGTGGTCAAAGAACCTGCGGAATAGATTTCAACCTTGATACGGCCGTTGGACTTCTCTTCGATGAACTCCTTGAGCGGGATCTCAAGTGCGATGTTAGTCGGATGACCTTCAGGAGCATAGGAGCTGTACTTAATGGTATATGTCTGAGTGTACTCCGGCTTGGCTTCCTCCTCTTGCTTTTCTTCTTCTTTGTCCTTGTCGCCGCTGGGAGCGGGAGCGGGAGCGGGTGCCGGAGCGGGCTTGTCGCCGCCGCTGGGGGCAGGTGTTGAATTGCCGCAGGCTGCAAGAACAGCTGCGATCATGAGTACTGCGAGGATAACTGCAATGATCTTCTTTGCCATGTGTAGTTGCCTCCTATTTTAGATTTTCTGATTGCCCGCCAGCCCTGCAAGCATGGCGGCCGCTAACTGTTTTTTTAATAATGATTACAATTAGCTGTATACACTATAGTATTTATTATTACAAAAATCAAGCATTTTATTAAAAATAATATAACAATTGTTAAATTATTTAAAAAAGTACTATATAAACAAAAAAGAAGCGGCGGACGTTTTTACGTCCGCCGCATTCACAAAATCAAATATAAGCTATAAATCTTACCTTAATGAACTACAATCAGCCCATGATAAGGTTAGGCAGCCATGTGGCGATTCCCGGTACAAGTGCCAACACTATAGCCATTACAAAATAGGCTATGACGTATGGCACCGAACCTTTGAAAATCGTCATTAGTGGCACGTCTTTCAGCATACCTCCGAGAATATAGCAGCTCATGCCTACCGGCGGAGTAACGCCGCCCATGCCGACGATAACAACGACGTAGCAGCCGAACCAGATCTCGTTGAAACCTGCTATACGGACCGTAGGCAGGAAGATCGGGGTCATAAGAAGTACGAGCGGTATAGCGTCGACGAAGCAGCCGAGAACGAGATAGATGATTGTTATGAGGAGTATTATCATAAACGAGGACATCTGAGAAGTCGTTACGAGGCTGCCGATAGCGGCAGGGATGCCGGAAACGGTAAACAGTTTGCCGAACGTGGAAGAACCGGTCATAAGGACGTACAGCATACCAGACATCGTGATAGTGTCTCGAATGGAATGCCACAGGACCTTAAGGCTGAATCTCTTAAAGATCAGCGTGACTATGATCATACCGGCAGAGCCGACAGCACCGGCTTCGGTCGGTGTGAACCAACCGGCGAACATGCCGCCCATTGAGAGTGCAAATACGAGGAATATCTCGATAAGGCCGCCGTTTCTGATAGCTCTCCATTTTTCCTTGCCGTTGAACTTGCGGCTCGCAGGACCGGCTTCAGGGTCTATAGCGCACCAGATCTGAATAGTGATGATGAACAGGACCATCAGAACGATACCGGTAAGGATACCGCCAAGGAGAAGCTTGCCGATGGAAGCCTCAGCCGCGATACCGTAGGAGATAAGCGCAAGGCTCGGCGGGATAAGTATAGCAAGCGAAGATCCGGAAGCAATACCGCCGCAGGATATGGTGTCCTTGTATTTGTATCTCTTCATCTGCGGATAAGCGACACGACCCATAAGGGCGACAGTCGCTGCAGAAGAACCGCAGATAGCGCCGAAAACAGCACAGGCGACCTGGGTGGCACTGGCAAGTCCGCCGCGTCTATGGCCGATCAAAGCCCGGAACGCGTCGAAGAGGTCATCACCCAGTTGCGCCTCCGCCGCTATATTTCCCATTAGGATGAACATCGGGCATACAGCGGTCGTGTATCCCGAGAATGTCTGAAGGAATGAATCGCTCAGAAAAGCGAATGCAGCTTTAGGCGTACGCATAAGTCCGATAGAGAAGAATGTGCCGCAGATCATCATCGAAGCGTTTACGGGGAGCCCGAGGAAGACCAGCACAAGAAATGCCGCAAAAGCGATTACGCCTACCATCAATGTTGAAGACATAATTATTATCCTTTCTTTTGGTCTTATTCGGTTTCCGTAGTGGGTTCTTTTCCGATCTCCGTAAAGCTTTCGATACCCTCAATCGGAGGATCGGCCGGAAGCTGCGGATCTTTCTTTCCGCAGATGCCGACGAAGTATTCTATAGCCTGCCAGAAGAAAATCAGAGCGGCGATAGTAAGGAATATTACGAACAGAAGGTCGATCCACTGCATCGGTATGCGGAACAGGTCGGTAACCTTACGCTGTGCTGCCTTTACAGGCATATCCTTAATGAACAGATATGCAGCGAAAAGATAAATGGCACCGTTCAGGAGTCTGCCACAACCATTGAAAAAGTCTCTAACCCGCCAGTGGAACTTATCGATAAGGAGCGAGACTTGTATGTGCCCGCGGTTGTAGGTCGTCCTCGTAAGTCCAAGAAGGACACACCCTAGAGCGCCGTACTGAACGACCTCGTATGCCTTGGCATAAGGACTGTCAAAGATACCACGAGAAATGACGTTATACAGCACGATGAGGATTACGATAGCCATACCCAATGCGCCGATAATACAGAGGATTTCAGTGACCTTATCCAAGATTCGGTCTATTTTCTTCAAGATGGTTTCCCTCCATTAGCCGGGCTGCGGGAAAGGCCTGGGAACAGGCCTTTCCCACAGCGCCTATTTATGCTTGACAGAAATAATCAGGATCTATCAAACAAGCTTACGCAGCGTGAGCGCGCATCCACTCGAGGATGCCGGTGCCGTCGAGGCCAAGAGCGTCGACTTCAGCAGCCTTTGCCGCGAGAACAGGCTCAGCAGCCTCAGCGAGCTTCTGGGTAGTTTCAGCATCAAACTCAAGATACTTGAAGTTCGGGTTTCTCTCGAAAACGTTCTTCTCAGCGGTGGATTCCTGATAATCAAGGTCAGTTCTCCAAAGCTCGTTTGCAACGAGGTCACGAGCCTTGTCCATGACTTCCTGAGCGCCCGGATCCATGGATTCATAGAGTTCCTTGCTGAAGTAGAAGCCGGTCATACCGGTTGCGCCGTGCCACTTGGTCGCATAGTCGCAGAGCTCATCGATACTGGTGGTCTGGACAGCGAGAATGGAGACGGCAGAACCCTGGATGACGTTCAGACGGATAGCTTCGTAGATATCAGCGGTGCTCATAACGACAGGAGCTGCGCCGATTGCTTCAAAGTACGGGACCTTGTCGGCAGGGACACGGCAGGAATAGCCCTGAATGTCAGCCCAAGTCTCGATCGGCTTGTTGGAGACGAACAGAGTGGTAGCGGAAGGCTGCCAGCTCAGAAGATAAATGTTGTCTTCAAAGTACTGGCTGGGATAGGTCGCATTGAACTCTTTGAAGACAGCCATCTGCTGGTCATAGGTACCGTAATCGATGCCGGGGGTGGTGAGGAGCTCGATACGCGGATATACGCCGGAGTAGTAAGCAGGAGCGTCATAACCCATATCGGTCACGCCGTTGATGATACCGTCAAGGGTGCTGGCCTGTGTGGTCAGTGAACCGGCGGAGTAGATCTCAACGGTGATACGGCCATTGGACTCTTTCTCAATGAACTCTTTGAGCGGAACTTCAAAGATCACATTGGTCGGATGTCCTTCGGGTGCATAGGAGCTGTACTTCAGAGCATAGGTCTGAGTGTACTCTTCCTTTGCAGGCTCTTCATCCTTTTTTTCTTCTTCCTTGTCCTTGTCGCCGCTGGGTGCGGGAGTAGGAGCCGGAGCCGGAGCCGGCTTGTCGCCGTCGTTGCTGGGAGCGGGGGTAGTGCCGCAGGCTGCGAGAACAGCTGCAAGCATGACTACTGCTAGGATAACTGCTAAGATTTTCTTTGCCATTTTTTTGCCTCCTAATAAAATATTGCCCTTTGTTTTTGTTCCGGCGGAACAGTTGAGCCTGTCCGCCAGCCAGGTGCAGATGATCTATCAGGGTTTTCTTGATCCTTGCACTCCATCCTAATAATAAACTCTTCCCTTGATCCAGAAGCGTATTGAAAACACTTATCTGTTTTCGTCGTTTCCGCACGATAAAGGTCCCCAGCAAAAGACCTCATCTGAAATCAATGTTTCTGAACCGCGGAAAGAGTTCATTATACGTGTCTAATATATTATCTAGCACTGATTTAGTCAAGACTTTTGTTAAAATTAATAGATGATTTGTTAAATCTTTCTAAATGATTATATTCATTATTTGCACTTGCTAACTTTGATCGATATTACTGCTTTCAAATCGTGTTTCATCTGCTTATATTGCGTCGTCACGTCGGTTTCAGGACAATATGTTGTATTTACATTATTCCAACTCTTTTTTTGCGCTGATTGAACGATCCAAGAACTCAGAAACAGATATTTACAAATCGGTTTCGGGGCAGTGTTTCCATTTCTATCCATTGCACATATCCAAGTATAGTTTTGAGAAAAGACAAAGAATTGAAAACAACACGGGGAACGTGACATCATCCCCCGTGCTTTTTTCTTATTCTTCTTTTGCTGACCGGACCGTTATGCTGTTTATACATGTCTGACCGTTTTCCTGTCTTCTTATCATCTTTTCGTTCCTCAGTCGTCGCCCGCCCATTATGCGCAGCTTTAGTACTTGAGGCCGTTTTTTTCTGTCTCTCTCCCGTTCTGCCAATCGTTTTTTGCGGCCGCAAGAGGCATTTGTCTCCCCAGCCGATAAGATCCTGCCTCCCGGCTTTGCGGAGGCCATCTTCAACCAACTGGCGCAACTCGGGTCGATGCCACTGAAGAAGTGCACGCTGCAACTCTTTCTCCTGACGTGAGCGGGGCACATAAACCGGCCTCATTGTCCTCGGATCGATCCCTGTATAATACATGCAGGTCGAAAGCGTCCCGGGAGTCGGATAAAAGTCCTGGACTTGCTCCGGATGTATACCGTTCTTATTAAGATACTCAGCGAGGCGTACGGCGTCTGTCAGTTTCGATCCTGGATGTGAGGATATCAAATATGGAACGAGATACTGATCGAGTCCGTAGCGCTTATTGAGTCTGAAATACTTGTCCCTGAACCTCTCAAATACCTCGTTATGCGGTTTCCCCATATAGTCGAGTACCGAATCAACACAGTGCTCAGGCGCTACTTTCAGTTGCCCCGAGACATGATACTTGACTAGATCCGCAAAAAACTCTCCGCTTTTATCGCTCATCAGGTAGTCGAACCTGATACCGGAACGTATGAACACTTTCTTGACTCCCGGTACGGCGCGGACTTTTCTCAGAAGCTCCAAATAATCTCTGTGGTCTGCATCCAGATTTTTGCACGGAACAGGAGCCAGGCAGCTTTTCCCCATGCACATGCCGTTCTTAATCTGCTTACTGCATGAAGGCCTGCGGAAATTCGCAGTAGGTCCGCCCACATCATGGACATAGCCTTTGAACGACGGATGCCTTGTCATAGCCTCGACTTCACGGACCACAGACTCATGGCTGCGGCTGGTCACTGTTCTCCCCTGATGAAACGCCAGAGAGCAGAAATTGCAGGCTCCGAAACAGCCTCTGTTGTGGATTACTGAAAAGCGCACCTCTTCTATAGCAGGTACGCCGCCCATCGAATCATAAATCGGGTGAACCTCCCGCGTATACGGCAGCTCGTAAACGGTGTCGAATTCCAAAGTGGTCAACGGCCTGGCCGGAGGGTTCACCACGAGCAGTTTATCCCCGCACTGCTGTATCACGGCCCTTCCCCTTATGTGATCGTGTTCGTCATACTGTATCATGTTCGCCTCAGCATATGCGCGTTTGTCTCTGCTGACCTTTTCGAATGACTCACACTCAACATACGGGAAACAGCACTCCTCAAAGCTGTCTGCAATAAACGCTGTCCCACGTACACTTTTAATATCATGGACGGTCTCCCCTGCCGCCAGTCTTCCCGCAATCTCTCGTGTCGCCAGTTCTCCCATTCCGTATACGAGCAGATCCGCGCCGGAATCGAAGAGTTCCGAACGTCGTACCTTGTTATCCCAATAATCATAGTGGGCAAAGCGCCTGAGCGATGCTTCGATTCCTCCTATGATTACAGGCACACCGGGAAAAGCGGCTCTCGCAAGGTTCGAGTATACGATGACCGCCCTGTCTGGCCGTCTGTTCGGCCGTCTTCCAGGTGAATATGCGTCATCATGCCGGCGGCGTTTCGCCGCCGTATAATGCGCTACCATCGAATCTAGATTCCCCGAGCCAATGAACACGCCGTATCTCGGTCTTCCCATCGCCGCAAAATCTTCCGGAGTCTGCCATTTCGGCTGCGCAAGAACGGCGACGCGGTAACCTTCCGCCTCCAGCACACGGCCAATAACGGCTGTGCCGAAGCTGGGATGGTCAACATACGCGTCGCCTGTTACAAGCAGATAATCATAATAGTACCAGCCGCGTTCATACATCTCCTCGCGGGAGACAGGCAAAAAACCAGGAAACATTTCTATACTCCAAACAGCTTATTCAAAATCCAGAGATATATCGAGCTCGAGCAGTGCATATCCGCAGTTCTGACAGCTGGAGCGGTCGCGGAAACCGGCTGAACGGAAGAACTCCAGGGCAGTTCGGTTCGACTTCGGAACGGCAACACGGATCCTTTCGCGTCCGAGTCTCCGGAACACTGACGTCGCCTGTCCAATAAGCTGGATCGACATCTGTCTGCGGCGGTATTCAGGCAGAATATAATAGAAAGATATCCATCCCGCACCTTCATCGCCACCGCGTTCGGTATCCAGTTCAATGATGCCCGCAGGAGACTTGTCACACATGGCTATAAAAGCTGAATGACCGTTCCCCGCAGGATCAGCAGCAGGGATCTTCTCGTCGGGTCCGCATATGTCCGTATCGGCCAGACAGTCATGATAGAATGCCGAGTCTGAAGCCGGATCGTACTCCTGATACCAGAGATTGTTCCGGTCCATAGCGTCCTCGTCCTCCCACCAGTGCTGTTTATGGAACGTGCTCAGTTCCTTCGGCAGATGGGCGTTGTCGCCGTCATATACTATCTCGATCTCTTCATTTCTAACGTGCAGCATAGCGACGGCGGTGTTGTCGCAGTATGGCGTATCCTTGAGCTTTTTCGGCGGATCGCCCTTCACGTAAGAGAGAAATGCACGAATCGCGCACCCGTGCGTAAATACTGCTACCGTCTCGCCGTCATGTTTTGCAGCAATGTCCAGAATAACGCTTTTTATACGCTCTCTAAGTGAGTATATGTCCTCACGGCCTTCGATGGTCCAGTTTTCCGGGTCGTAATTAAAACAGTAGAGCTGTTCCGGCTCCTTCTGTTCTGCCTCTCCCCAAGGCTCGTCCTCCCACACTCCCATGCACACTTCGCGCAGCCTTGTCGTCGTGTTCAAAGGAAGTCCGTGCGTCTTGTAAATGGAAGACGCCGTCATCTTGGTCCGTGTGAGATCACTAGAATAAACCGCGTCGATATGTGTATTCGAGAACCGCTTTGCAAGCGCAGCTATCTGTTTCCAGCCGCGCGCAGTAACAACACTGTTGTACTGACCGTGTATGCGCCTGTAACGGTTTCCTTCCGCTTCCGCATGCCTGATCATATAAATTGTGGTCATATCAGTTGAGAATCACCTTTCCGGATATCTCTGCAGCAGAGTGTATGCCTTTTCTGTCGAGATATCCCTCAATGCCGTCGCGTATTTTAATAGGTGCGAACGGATCAGTGAAGCAAGCCGTCCCCACTCCGACGAGGTCCGCTCCTGCCAGCATCATCTCAACGGCATCCTCACCGGAAGCGATGCCCCCCATACCGAGTATCGGAAGATCCACGGCTGCGCGCACCTGACTTACCATCCTGACTGCGACAGGAAATACTGCGGGCCCCGAGAGGCCGCCTGTATTGTTTGCAAGTATAGGGTGTCTCGTCTCGATATTAATCCGCATGCCGATGAGAGTATTAATAAGGGATAGCGCGTCAGCTCCGGCGTCGGCTACCGCAGTTGCGATAGCAGTAATATCTGTTACATTGGGTGACAGCTTGACCATTACCGGAACTTCGGAAACGCTCTTTACAGCAGATGTGACTTCTGCAGCGGCGGAGCAGTCTGTGCCGAAAGCTATCCCTCCTGCTTTGACGTTTGGACATGAGATGTTTATCTCTATCATATCCACTCCTGCAGAGGAAAGCTTTTTAGCAGCGGCGGCATACTCATCGGGAGTCCCTCCAGAAATGTTAGCTATTACACGTGTGCCGGATGCTTTTAGATACGGAAGCTCCTCGCTTATGAATGTGTCAACTCCGGGGTTCTGCAGCCCGACGCTGTTCAGCATACCCGAGGGCGTTTCCGCAACTCTTGGAGGCCTGTTCCCCAGACGCGGTCGAAGTGTCAGCCCTTTAGCGCAAACGCCGCCAAGTTCCGCCAAGTCGTACATCTCACCGTACTCACGGCCAAAGCCGAAAGTGCCGGAGACAGTGACAACAGGGTTTTTAAAAGAAATGCCGGCAAAACTGACTGCCATATCAGCCATTACCACACCACCTCCGAAGAATCGAAAACAGGTCCGTCACGGCACACCCTGCTCATACATGAAGTCCCGTCAGCATGCTTAGTCTCGCAAACGCAGACGAGGCACGCACCCATGCCGCATGCCATGCGCTCTTCAAGCGACACTTCGCATGCAATGCCTGCCGCAGAGCATATCTCTGCTACAGCTTTGAGCATCGGCCTGGGCCCGCATGCGAGCACGGTTTCGTATCCGCCGACTGTAAGCGTTTTTTTAAGCGGATCGGCTACCGTTCCGTGAACGCCGGCGCTACCGTCGTCTGTAGCGAGCGCAACATTCCCGCAGTTATCTATAAACTCGTCCAGAAGTACGATCTGATCTTTCCCTCTGAACCCAAGCACAGCATCAGTACGCTTTCCCAGCGTTTTAGCCGCGAAAAGAAGCGGCGCCGCACCAAGACCGCCGCCGACAAGAAGAACGCGGCCGTCGCCGGACACAGTAAAACCGTTCCCTTGCGGACCGCTTATGTCCAGTTCAAATCCCTCCGGCTGCTGCGAAAGCCAGTCTGTTCCCCTGCCCCGGGTCTCATAAACGAGACGGATGATCTCTCCGTCAGCACCGCATACACTTATAGGCCTTCTTAGCAGCGCGCCAGGAAAACCGCAGACTATGCTGACGAACTGGCCGGGACGCACCGAACCGGCTATATCCCCGCACTTCACGAGCATCGAGTAAACGCCGCCGGCTATCCTCCTGTTTTCAGTTATCATAGAATTACTGCAGATATACATTAAATTCTCCGAATAATACAGATTTATACGGTTATTTTACATCAAATCACGCTCTCTTACAACAGACTATTGCCGTCATCATGACAAAAGCATGATAAAACCGTGATAAATCGCATATTTTGTTTCCAATATGCTTGAAAAAAAGTTGAAAACCATATATATTGATTTTGTATTTCCTTACTATACAATTTCTGACAGGAGTGGTCACCTTGAAAAGAGTAGCCGTTATCATAGGTTCTGACAGCGATCTCCCAACCGTTCAGGGCGTCTTCGACAAGCTTGCTTTCTTCGGCATACCTTACGAAGCGCATATCATTTCCGCACACAGATCGCCGGCCGCAGCCGAAAACTTCTCTAAAAACGCTGCGGCGAACGGATTCGGCGTCATTATAGCCGCCGCCGGAAAGGCCGCTCATCTTGCCGGCGTGCTTGCTGCTTACACCACTCTTCCCGTCATAGGGCTTCCAATAGAATCATCAACTATGGACGGACTGGACAGTCTTCTCTCCGTAGTGCAGATGCCTAAAGGCGTTCCCGTAGCCACAGTAGCCATAAACGGCTCTGACAATGCGGGGATACTGGCCGCTCAGATTCTTGCCGTCAGCGACGACGCGCTTGCAGAGCGGCTTCTTGATTTTAAGAGATCAATGGCTGAAAAGGTCGACGAGGCTGACAAAAAGCTTCAGGAGACACTGAAGAACTGAGGGGGTAATTGAATTGGGCGGACTTTTCGGCGCTGCTCTGCGCAGGGACTGTGTCATCGACGTATACTTCGGAGTCGACTACCACTCCCATCTCGGCACACGGTGCGGCGGTATGGCCTTTTATGACAGCCGGACGGGTTTCTCCCGCGAGATACATGACATCGAGAATACACCGTTCCGCACTGCTTTTGAGAACGATCTTCACGAGCTGCACGGTAACCTCGGGATAGGATGTATCAGCGATTCCGATCCGCAGCCGCTTCTGGTGCGTTCTCACCACGGCGTCTACGCCATCTGCACTGTCGGTGTGGTAAACAACGCGGAGGAGCTCATCGAGAAATACATGAGCACCAACGGTTGCCATCTCATGGCGATGGATACCGGCAAGGAAAACAGTGTCGAACTGGTTGCCGCGCTTATCGACAGGAAGGACACTATAGTAGAAGGCATCAAATTCGCGCAGGAGGTCATAGAAGGCACCATGGCCATCCTCATCATGAAAGAGGACTGCCTTATAGCTGCCAGAGACAAGGTCGGCAGACTGCCGATACTTATAGGCAAGAGCAGTGACGGCATGTGTGTCTCCTTTGAGTCGTTCGCCTACCAGAAGCTCGGCTTTTCAGACGTCAGGAACCTCGGTCCCGGTCAGATAGTAAAGGTGACTCCAGACGGTTATGAAACTCTTGCCGAACACACGGGAGGCATGAAGATATGTGCGTTTCTCTGGTCATACTACGGCTATCCGAATTCGAACTACGAAGGAGTCAACGTTGAGCAGATGCGCAACCGCAACGGCCGGATCATTGCCAGAAATGACATAGAGAGCGGCTGTCTTCCCGACGTGGATTGCATCGCCGGCGTTCCCGATTCCGGCATCCCCCACGCGATCGGCTACGCGAACGAGTGCGGTATCCCCTTCTCTCGGCCGCTCGTCAAGTACACTCCCACCTGGCCTCGCAGCTTCATGCCCGCAGATCAGTCCGTAAGGAACCGTATAGCAAAAATGAAGCAGATACCGGTACCGGAACTGATAAAGAACAAGAAACTCCTGTTTGTAGACGACAGCATAGTTCGAGGGACCCAGATGCACGAGACCGTTGATTTTCTCTATGAGAACGGCGCGTCTGAGGTTCATGTCAGGTCCGCCTGCCCGCCGATCATGTACAGCTGTAAATATCTCAACTTCTCCAGGGGCAACTCTGATATGGAGCTCATAGCACGAAGGGGCGTACAGCAGCTGGAGGGCAATATCGGTCAGCAGCATCTTGAAGAATACGCGAACCCCAAGACCGAACGCGGCTG
>JAEEGL013467509.1_pt1 | contig 13272 bp, 12 predicted proteins | sample 9134231 | NCBI WGS metagenome assembly JAEEGL01 (sample SAMN16246548, study PRJNA631951) | gut metagenome | biome: gut microbiome; feature: rumen; material: fiber-attached | host: Bos | place: Iran: Karaj | collected 2018-10 | reverse complement strand
TATTCACCAAATATACCTTTTTCACCAGTAGCAGGATTTCTAGTAAACGCTACTCCAGTACCAGATGTCATTCCTTTATTTCCAAATACCATTGCTTGTACATTTACAGCTGTACCCCAACTAGATGGTATATCATTCATTCTACGATATACTTGTGCTCTATTATTATTCCATGATCTAAATACAGCTTTAATAGCACCTACTAATTGTTCATTAGGATCTTGAGGAAAATCATTATTCATTTTTTCTCTATATATATTTTTAAATTTATCTACAAGAAGTTTTAAATCATCAGTATCTAAATCTAAATCAGATTTAACACCTTTACTATTCTTTACTTCATCAATAATCTTTTCAAAAAAACTTTTATCTATTTCCATTACTACATCTGAATACATTTGAATAAATCTTCTATATGAATCATATGCAAATCTAGGATTATTTGTCTTATTAGCAAATGCTACAACAGCATTATCATTTAAACCTAAATTAAGTATTGTATCCATCATACCAGGCATAGATGCTCTAGCACCACTTCTAACAGATACAAGTAATGGATCATTATTATCTCCAAACTTTTTACCTTGAATATTTTCTAATTCATGTAATGCTTTAAATACTTGATTAATTATCTCATCACTTAGTACTTCACCTTTAGCATAATAATCATTGCATGCTTCAGTAGTAACAGTAAATCCCTGTGGTATTGGTAATCCTAAATTAGTCATTTCAGCTAGATTAGCACCTTTACCACCTAATAAATCACGCATATTTGCATTTCCTTCTTTAAATAAGTATACAAATTTCATGTTACCCTCCTTATTATTTTATATATTTATTATATCATTTAATATAAAATAATAAAAGAAAAAGTGTAAGATAATCTTACACTAATCTGTAAATAATACTTTTTCCGAACTATATGTCATAAATATATATTTTAAAACAATAAATACTAATACTATAGTTGATACTAAAGTTATAAATATATTTATCCAATTAATACTTTCTGTATATATATTCATTAATACTTCATTATAATTAAGTATAGGTACATAATAATATGATGAAACATCAATATTTATCATTTTTATAAAAAAAGGTATAATACAAATAAAATTTAATGCTTGAGTGGCACTCTGTGATTCTTTTGTATTTTTAGAATATATAGTAAGTATAAGTGCTAAAGAAGATATAAATAAAGACGCTACAATGATTATTAATATACTTATTAAAATAACTATAAAATTTATATTTAATGTAACATCTGAAAAAGATTTAAATATTTCTTTTGATATACCAATAGATACTAATCCAATAGATAAACCAAATACTGAAGAAATAATACCTACTATAACAGATGATAGATATTTACCCATAATTAGTTCTTTTGCCTTAATTGGAAATGTTAATATAGTTTCTAATGTACCATTTTCTCTTTCAGATGCTGTAATACTATTTGACATACTACTAGTTGCTGCAGAAATAGAAAATATAACATACATTATAATCATACTAAGTATAAGTTGAACAAAATAATTTTTAGTATTATCAATATTAATATATTCTAATTCAAAATTATTAAATACCTTATCAACATCTATACCTTTTTCAATTAATTTATTATTAGTTAAATATTTATTATATCCTTCAAAATGTTTTTCTAATATAGAACTTACTATCATTCCATTATCTGATTCATCACAATATATAGTATATTTATTATTATTTTCATCATATAAAATATATGCAGAAATATTTTTATTTTTATATTCCTTATCTAAATCATCTTTCTTATCCATTATTTTATAATTAATTTTTAAATCTTTATATGACATTTTTTCATAATCATTAGGTTCATAATTAATTCCAATATCATAAACTTTATCAGTTTTTTCTACAGAATCAAACATATATCCATACAAGAAAATCATTAAAGGTATTAAAAATGGTATCAAAAATATATTTCTAAGAGTTTTTTTATCTCTAAAAACACTACGCAATTCTTTTTTTATTGTCAAAATAACTTTTTTATTCATCAATATTACCTCCTATAAGTACAAAAAACGCATCTCTTAAATTTGATGTATTAGTTTCTTTTACTATATCACTAGGAGTACCATTTTTAATCATTTTTCCCTTATGTATTAGTATTACTCTATCACATATATTTTCAGCTTCTTCCATATAATGAGTAGAATATATTATACATTTATTATTATCTTTTTCTTCTTTAATAAAATCTAATATTACTTTACTAGATAATATATCTAATCCACTAGTTGCTTCATCAAATATATAATGTTTAGGATTATGTATTAAGCATCTAGCAATATTAACTCTTTGTAATTGACCAGTAGATAAATTTTCTATTTTTTGATTTAAAAAATCATTTAATGAAAATTTATCAGTAATCATTTTAATTCTATCTTCTACTATAGATGGTTTAATATCATAATATTCACCACACATTTTAAATAATTCGTATGGTGATAGATCTTTATATAATTTAGTATTACCTGATAAAAAAGATATACTCTTTTTTATTTTTATCTCATCAGTATCATATTTTAAATCATCAATAAAAATATTTCCTTTATCAGGTTTCATAACACCTGATAACATTCTAAGTAATGTAGTTTTACCTGCTCCATTAGGGCCTAATATACCAAGTATTTCTCCATCCTTAGCTTCAAATGATATATCGTTATCTGCCAAAAAACTAATTTTTTTCTTTTTAGCAACATTCTTAGTAAATGATTTGCTTACATTTTCTACTTTTATCATATCATATCAACTCCCATTACTTTTTCAATATAACATTTACCACATAAAGGTTCATATGTTACATCATTTTCACCATCAATTGCAATTTCAGCACCATCAGTTACAAATTCACCATTAACCTTTCTTGCATTAAATTTAGCTTTCTGTCCACATGAACATATAGTAGATATTTCATCTAAATCATCTGCAAGTTCCATTAATGTTTTACTACCAACAAAAAATTTAGATGTAAATGTTGTTCTTAACCCATAACATATAACAGGAATATCAGATAATTTTGCTATCTTCCATAAATCTTCTACTTGATGTGGTTGTAGAAATTGTGCTTCATCTACAAGAATACATACAACATCTTTTATATCTAATTTTTGTCTAACATTATCATATGGTCTTAATAATAAATCTACTTTTCTTTTTAAACCTAATCTAGTAACAATACAGTTTCCACCCTTAGTATCAACACTAGGTTTTATAACTATAGTCTTCATATTATTCTTTCTATAATTATAATCAGTTTGTAAAAGATGCAATGTTTTACCACAATTCATAGCACCATATCTAAAATATAATTTTGCCATAATACACCTACTTTCTAGCTCTTGGATGTGATGTTAAATATACATTTCTTAATCTTTCATTTGTAACATGAGTATATATCGTTGTTGTACTAAGCGATGAATGTCCTAATAATTCTTGTACAGTACGTAAATCAGCACCATTATTAAGTAAATCAGTAGCAAATGTATGTCTTAATACATGGGGTGAAATATGTAACTTTAATCCAGTTTTACTTACTACATCATCTATTACATATCTAACTTCTCTTTGATTAATTGGTCTACCAGTTTTACTTAATAATAAATAATCTTCACTATATTTCTCATTATATAATTCAATTCTAGCATTATTTATATATTTATCTAATAAATCCTTGCATCTATTTCCAAATAATACTATTCTTTCTTTACTACCTTTTCCAAATATTAATATTTCCTTATTATTAAAATTAATATCAGATATTTTAATATTAACTAATTCACTAACTCTAACTCCTGTAGAATATAATAATTCTAGAATTAGAGAATCTCTAAGTCCTAATGGAGTATTAATATCTGGTTCATTTAATATATCTTCTAATTCATTTGAATAAATTATTTTAGGTAATTTTTTTTCTATTTTAGGATTACTTATTAATGTCATAGGATTATCATCTATTAGTTTTTCTTTTTTCATATACTTAAAAAAACTTCTAAGAGAACTTATATGTCTAGCAATTGCTTTGTTAGAATATTTCTTTTCATATAAATAATTTAGAAATTTTCTTATTATTTGATAATCAATCTTTTTAATATTATCAATTTTTTCTTCTATTAAAAAAATATTAAAAAGATTTAGATCGTTAGTATAACTAATTATAGTATTTTGAGAATACTTTTTTTCATATTCAATATAATCAATAAATTTTTCTATTTCTTTTTTCGTATTACTCGCCTACTTTTTCTTTACTATTTTTATATTGTTTAATATAAAATCCAGCCATTATATCTGCAAATTGTTTTTGTGATTCATAATCATTTAATATATATTTTTTTATTAAAATAGTATCATATTTACTGAATATACTATTATAATAATCTAATAATTCAGTATTATTTGAAAAAATAATTGTAGTTATATTTTTCTTACATGCAAATAATATTTTCTTAATTAATGATTCATTATAACCATTACCATTAACTATAATAATTAAAGAATCACTATATAATTTAATAAATTTTTCATCTACTTGATCATCAACTGAATAATATATAGGATTTTCAAAACATTTAGAACAATTATCACTTATTTCTTTATATTCGTTTTTTTCTTTTGAACATCCTATTATAAATACTGGTTTTTCTTTATTTATACTTTTACCATATACTTTAAAGAAATTAGGATGTTCAAACACAACAAATGGATTCTTTTTGTTTTTATTTATTAATGGCATTTCACTAGTTTTCTCTAATTTTTTTTGTTTAACTAATCGAAGATAATTAGTATATAATTTATCAATTGTTGGAATTTTTTCATCATCATAATCTTCAACATATATTTCATATTGATTACATAATTTTCTAATTAATTCAATATATTTTTCTTTATCTAAATTTGATAATTCATTTTTTAAAACACTATATATATCACTATATTCTTTACTAGAATCATTTATTATATCAATAATATTCTTTTCAAATATAGTTGAATCATAACTAGTAGCATATCTTAAAAAATCTATATTTCTTAATAATAATTTAAATATAATTAAATATTTTCTATACATAACAAATTGTTCTTTATCATTTGATAAAAATATCCTTAGTTCTACATTTGAATCATTATCTTCTAAATTATATATATTAGTTAATTCTTCTATCTTTTCTGGAAATTCTTTCAATATTTCATGTACATTATTAAAATTAATAGTATACTTATCTATATCCATTAATTCTCCATCCATTATATGTACAGTATTAACACTTGAATTATCTAAAGAAATACATAAATATGCCATATAATCACCTAATAACATTATAAATTATTATAATAATAAAAATCAAGTTTTATAACAAAAAAAGATAATGAAATTATTATCTTATTTCTTTAACTTTGTAATCAAATATTACTCTATCATCTATAGATTCGTTGTAACATAAATTCTTATCATAATTTTTAAATTCTATACATTGTTCTACAATATTTTTATACTTATAAGTGATATATTGTTCAATAAAATTAAGTAAACAATCTAAATCAATATAAGTATCATGATCATAAATATCCAATTCAAAATAATAATTTAGATCTAAAATATTATTCTCAAGTAATTCTTTTCTATACATCATATCATATAAATTATTGTCATAAAGTATATCATCATCATATTCTTCTATCTTTTTAGATAGTATTTCAATCTCTTCTTCGATTACAGCACTTAACATTTTTATTTTAGCAAAAAAACCATGCCTATATAAAATAATATCGCAAATGTCAAATACAATATTATTTAAAAAACAATTATCAAAAAAATTTTTTTCTTTTAAAGCATTTTCAATGTATCCATCAATTATACAAATTATTTCATTTATATTTATTTTTTTCGTAATATTCTCAATTCTATTAATTTCTTTATTTACTTCTTTTTTAACGTTTATAGGAAAAATTCCTACTTCATCTTCCTTTAATATATTATATTTTATAAAATCTTCTCTAATTTCTTGTATATCATTCATTATTTTTCTCCTTTTTTCATGTATTATACATATATTTTTTATGATGTCAACTATATTATTATTATATAAAAATAGTTTATTATTATTATATAAAAATAGTTTTGCTTTTTAAACAAAACTATTAAAATCCATCCATTCCTTGAGTAAACTCAGATACTAATTTATTAAATTTTACTAAATTATCAGCTAATTCTTGTCTTTCTTTAGCAATTGATGCTCTTTCACTATCTAACTGTTCTTTTCTCTTCACTAAACCTTTTTCAATTTGCTCAATATTCTTATTTCTATCTTCATATCTATCTTTTAATTCTTTTTCAAGCTTAGTTAAATTTGCCATAGCATTACTTTTATAAGTTTCAAAATCTTTTCTTTCTTGTTCAAGTTTAATTTGTGCATCTCTTAATTCTTTTAAGTCCTTTTCCATATCTATTTTCTTATGTTGTAGTTTAGTATATACTTCATCTTTATAAGCATTAATTTCTTCTATATCTTTCTTTTTGATACTCTCATGTTCCTGTTGAAGTCTTTTTAATTCATTAATTTTATCATCAATTTTTCTTTTAATTTCGACATTACGATTAACTATTTCAGATGCACCTTTTACATTATTAGATACTTTATTGAATAATTGATTTAAATCATCCATGTTATTAGTCTTTGGATTAATTGCTGGTTGAACACTTTTTATTTGACTTTCTGATGAATTATTTATTTTTTGATTATTTACTGGAACTTGTCTAATAGGTTCACTATAAGTAGGTGTATTAGGCTTACTTACAGGAGTTACCTTTTCTCTATTTAAATATGAATCAATACTAGATGGTTGAATAACTGAAGGTTTTTCCTCTATAGTATCTTTTTTAATTTCAATTTTAGGAGTTTCTACTTTAATAGTATTATTACTCTTAGGTTGCTCAGTAAATAAATCTACGCTATTATTTGTATTAGAATTATACCCAACATAAAAATCAGATAATTCATCAGTATTATTATTTTTAACAACTTTTATATCCTCATCATCTAATAATTGTAAATCATCACTCTCATCATAATCCAAATTGTTTAATTCTGTTAATATATCATCACTATTAACATCTGCAATATTCTTCATGTTTCACCTCTGTACTACTCAGAAACATCAAAAACTTTCATATACTTCTCAAACAACTCCTTAAATTTTTCACAGTTATCTAATATACGTTTTGTCTCTAAGTTTATTTTTCTAATTTCTTCTTCCTTGTATTTTTCAAATGCTTCTTTTTCAGATTTTAAACTTAATTCAGACATTTTTTTATAATCTTCCCATTCTTGTTTTTCACGTTCAAATTTTTTTCTTTCAAAATTTAATATTTCTTCTTCTAACTTAATTCTACTTGAAGATAAATCATCCTCTACTTTTATTTCTTCTTTTTTTTCAGAAGATAAATTGCTTTTTTCATTTATACCAAGTCTATTAAGTAATGTATTAAAATCCTCATCACTCATTACATCTTCATCATTAAGATAAAATTCATTATCATCATCTAATTCTATATTACTTGGTTTACTAGAAATTAAGTCATTTAAAATGTCATATTCAAAATCTCTATCCATTCTATCACCACTAACCTATTTTATTCTCTAGGACAATTATATCATATATAATAAATAAAAAACAACTTTTTTTTTATTATAATGGGTTTATATCTATTTCAACTCTTATTTTTTTATTAGAATTATATTTATCCCCAATAAATCTTAATTCATTAATTAGATTATTACTTTTTTTATACTTTAATGTTATTTGAATATAATAATTATTATTTATTTTAGGTATAAAACAATTACTTGGTCCAAGTACTGTTACCTCATTTAATTTATCTTTTAAATAATTACATATTCTATTTGCTTCATTAAAACATACTTCATAATTATTACCTACTATTTTAATAATTGAAAAATTATAAAATGGAGGATATTTAAGTATCTTTCTTATATTCATTTCTTCTTCATAAAAACCAACATAATCATGTTCTTTAGCTTTTAAAATACTATAATGATTAAGATTAAATCCCTGTATTATTACATATCCTTTCTTTTTACCTCTACCTGCTCTACCTGATACTTGATTTAATAATGAAAAAGTTCTCTCACTATTTCTAAAATCAGGTATATTTAAACTAGCATCTCCATTAATGACACCAACTAGTGTAACATTTTCAAAATCTAATCCCTTAGAGATCATTTGTGTTCCTATTAAAATATCATATTTATGATTTTTAAAATCATCAAATATTTTCTTATGACTACCTTTTCTAGAAGTAGTATCTACATCCATTCTTACAACTCTTGAATTAGGAAACATATTAGATATTATTTCTTCTAATTTCTCAGTTCCCAATCCAAATTGATTTATATCTTTACTACCACATTCAGGGCATATACTAGGTTTATAAGTAGTATAATCACAATAATGACACTTCATAGTATTAGACTTTTTATGATATGTAAGAGGTATATCACAATTAGTACATACTACTTTATAACCGCAATTATGACAAGTTACTGTAGTACTATACCCTCTTCTATTTAATAATATTATAGCTTGTTCATTGTTATTTAAACAATTATTTAATCTATCTTTAAGTTCAGAAGATATAACTCTATTTCCTTTTTTTATTTCACTAGCCATATCTATAAGTTTTACTTCTGGTAAATTATTATTAATTCTTTTAGGTAAAGTAATCAATTCATATATACCCATTTGTGCTCGAGTATAGCTTTCTATAGAGGGAGTAGCACTACCTAATATAACAGGAATACTATTATATTTTCCTCTAAAAAGCGCTACATCAATAGCATGATATCTAGGATTACTATCTTGTTTATACGTTGTAGTATGTTCTTCATCAATAATTATTATTCCTAAATTATTAAGAGGTGCAAATATAGCACTTCTAGCACCTATAACAATTTTTACTTCATTTCTATATATTTTTCTCCATTCATCATACTTCTCTCCTTCACTTAGTCCAGAATGAAGTACTGCTATATTTTTACCAAATCTATTTTTAAAATTATTTACAAGTTGTGGAGTTAAACTTATTTCAGGAACTAATACAATAGCGCTCTTACCATCTTTAATAACATTATCTATCATATTCATATACACTTCTGTTTTACCACTACCAGTTACTCCAAATAATAAAAATGGTCTAAATTCATTTCTATATTTTTTTACTATATTAACAGCATGTTTTTGTTCTGAATTTAATTCAACATTATTATTAATAATATCTACTTCTTCATCTAATCTATATACTTCTTTTAAATATTTATCTAATACATTATTTTTTAATAATGTATTAATAGAAGAAGAATACTCTTCTAATTCTTTTTTTAAATAATCTCTTTTATTTAATTTACTAATTAATTCTTTTTGTTTATCATTTTTTCCAACATAATTCTTATCAATTAATCTAATATATGTATCATACTTTTTATTTATAGTAAAATCCTTATGAGCTTTTAATGCACTAGGTAACATACACTGATATGAAGCTATTTTAGTAGATAAAGTTTTTTTACTAATGTATTCTCCTAATTTTAATAACTCCTCATTTAATATAATATCTTCATCAATTACTTTAATAATATCTTTTATTTTTTCATAACTACTATTATTACTAATTTTTAAAACAAAACCCTCTAGAGTTTGTTTTCCAAATGGTACAAGTACTCTTTTACCTACCTGTACATCATTTTCTAACCCTAGAGGTATATTATAATCAAATGTATGATCTATATTTTTTAATTTTAATTCTACAAGAACTTGCGCTACCATAACTTCCCCTAACTTTTTAAAATTCTAAGTGCATCTTTAATTTGTTTATTATAATTATCTTGTGCCTTTAAAAATATATTTTGTATATTTTTCTCTCTATTTTTCTTTTTAGTATATTCATCTTCAAACTTTTTAGTTATCATCTTTTTAAAACTTTTTTCATCTATAGATGATTCAGTAACAAGTTTTTCTATTAATCTATCTAAAAACTCTTTATAAGTATTATTTTTATTATTTTTATAACAATTTGACAATAATTTATATTCTAAATATGAAGTAATTATAAACTCATCTTCTATTTTATTTTTCATATCATTAATATCTAATTCTTCTCTAGATTTTATATATTTTTCTAAAGAAAGATATAATTCATATGCCTTTTTATAATTTAGTTCTTGTTCAAAAACTTCTGTTTTATTAATATCTCCTTTAATTACTTCTAAATCAGAAAGTGATTTAATAAAATCTGATTCTAATAAAGATACAACTATATTTAATACTCTATCTATTCTTTCAGAAATATTTAGTCCATATGACTCTCTATTTTTTACATCACTATTATTTTTAATCTTTATATCTATATTTATTTCAACATTATCATTATTAATAATAGTATTCAAACTAGATTTTAACTCTTTTAAATTTTCACTATCCATATTATTAATTTTTTTTCTTTCACTTAGTAAAAAGTTATATAATCTTTGTAATAATGTTTTAATAAATCTATTTTCATATGATTTTAATACTATACTATTATTAGTATTTGTATAATCTAAATATATAATATTATTTACAAAAGGCAAATACTCCTCTAATTCATCTAACCATGATATATCATAATCTAGTAAATTATGTTTTAAATCTAAAGTACTATCTATACTTGAATTATTATAAAAATCATCATAATCAAATGAATCAATATTACTAATGAATTCAACTATTTTATCATTCAATTTATCACCTAGATTCTTTCTAATATTCTTTCTTCTTCTATTTCTTCATATTCATTACTTAATATAAACTTAGTATCAGAACCATCCCAAAATTCTTTATAATCTTTATATTTATCTAATATATCATTATTAATAAATACATAATCAAAATTTATAAATGAATTAATTGATATTTTTGTTTGATAATTAATATTATTAATACCTAATAAACAATCTTTACTTTTTAAATATTCAATAACATTTATATTATCATCTATATTGTTAATATCAAAGCAAAATACTATATGAGATTTAATATTTTTATTATTTATTATTTTTTCTAAATTTATTATATTTTTATTCTTATTAAAATAATCAGGATATATATTAATAAAAAATAAATCATTATAATTTTTTAATAATAAATCTTTCAATACTACTACAGATAATTTTTCTAAGTAAATAGATAAATTATCATCTACTATACCCTTAGTAAAACTAACTCTATCTATTAAATCTTTTTCATATCTATTTAGTAATTTAATATTATAATAATAATCTACTAAATAATTATTTTTATTATCTGTTTTAAAAACTAAATTATAATTATTTTCTACTAAAGTTTTCCAAAACTTTTTCTCTACATTAATATCCTTTTTAAATTGATTATATAATTCTTCTTTTATATCTTTAATTTGATCGCTATCTATTTTTAATTTAGGTAAAAATATATCAAAATAATTATTAATTCTTGTATCCATATTAATACTACTATTATTATATTCATTAATATATTCATCAGCATTTAAAGATAAATATATAGTATTTGATAATATAACAATTGTTTTAATATCATTTTTTATTTGGTTTTCTAAACCATTATTTTTATAAAATAATATAGCAGATAATAATACATTTTTCATCAATGTTTCTTTAGTATTTCCTACTTCAAAATATTGAGTTAAATAAGAAAAATCAGTATTATCTTCTAAATAAAAATTATCTACATAAATATCTATTACTTTATAAACTATTTTACTTAAATCTATATCATTTTTTAATGTATATTTTAAAAATATATTAGCATATTTATAAATATTTTGTTTCTTACGGATTAAAAATAACGAAACTATATCATTTTCCATTATATCACCACTATCTACCTATTAAATAGTATCATATGAATATTTAATTTGCAAGAAAAAAAGTAATATTATTATTACTTTTCATCAATTACAATGACACATATTTATTAAACAATTACTAGTAGTACAACAACTACATGTATCTGTGGTAGAAACTAATATTTGTTTTATACTATCTTTAAAATCTATTACTTTATTATCATATAATGCATAATCATTACCCATATCAAAAAACAATACTTTATTATCTAATACTAATTTATATTTACCATATATAATAGTATCAGAAACATTAACTAATTTTATACTAGATATCTCACTTTTTAATTTATCTATTTGCTCTTTTGATAAAGATACTTCAGTATAATTATAACCATTTATTTTATCGTCATATATATAATCAGTAGTATATAATATAACATTATTAACATTACCTATTTCTTCATTACTTGTATTAGAATTACTATTAGAATTATTTATATTACTATTCTTATTGCCATCTTTATTCATATTATTAGATTGAATAAAAACATAAAATACTATCATACATATAAAAATTAAAAGAAAGCCAAGCCCTATCTTTTTATCCATATTATCACCATACTAATTATATCAATTATATAAAATAAATACAATATTATCTTAAACTAGTAAGCTCTTTATAACATTTATCAAATGAAGTTTTAAAAATATCTATTTCTTCTTTAGTAGTTAAATAAGATAAACTTATTCTTATGCTACTTTTAGCACACATTTCATTATTAGTTATTTCAAATACTGATTTAGATATATCTGATGTAGAACAAGCACTCTTAGTAGATATATATATATCATCACGTTCTAATGCATGTAATAGTGTTTCAGGTTTAACACCTATTAAACTTATATTAAGAATATGTGGTATAGCATCAATAGGACTATTTATATTTACTTTTTCATATTTATTAAAGAAATTTCTTAAATCATCATTTAATTCTTTTACATAATTATATTTATTATCTATATTATTATATATTAATCTAAGTGCCTTAGCCATTGATACTATTAATTCTAATGTAGGAGTTCCACTTCTATAATTTGTAACACTCTTACCACCATGTATTATAGGTTCAATAATTATTTTTTCTTTTTTTATAAGTACTCCAACACCTTTAAATCCATAAAACTTATGTGCTGAAAAACTAAAAAGATCAACATTATCTAAATTAATTTTAATTTTTCCTATTGCTTGTGTCATATCAACATGAAAATAACATTTAGGATAATTATTTAATATATTACCTATTTCTTCAATTGGTTGAATAATACCTAAT
>JAEEGL013233399.1_pt1 | contig 13272 bp, 13 predicted proteins | sample 9134231 | NCBI WGS metagenome assembly JAEEGL01 (sample SAMN16246548, study PRJNA631951) | gut metagenome | biome: gut microbiome; feature: rumen; material: fiber-attached | host: Bos | place: Iran: Karaj | collected 2018-10 | reverse complement strand
TAAAGCTTTTCGCAAGCTTTAAAGAGTTGCTGTTTTTTCCTTTCGGGCTGCCGTTGATCAGTAAAATCTTCATAGTACACCAACCTTTCTTTATTAAGTTCGAAACAAACCATGAACTCCGGCATTAATCATATCACAGTATAACAGCCGATAAAAAGATTTTTAATTTAGTCGACGGAGTTTTGTTTTGTGTAAGTTATTGTAACAAAGACTCTCACTGACAAAATACAAACATATATGGTATGCTATCTCAGTAAAGCAACATCAGGAGGCCGATCATGGATAATATCGCTGATCTGCTCATATTCAATACGATCAGGGCAGCTTTCAGTGCGAATAATAATCTTTTTCTCTTTGGCGAACATAACACTCGTGACCTTGAAGCTTTTTCACGAAGCTATATCGGGAACGATTTTCCGGAAATCTGGTTCGAACTGCCTTTGTCGGGAAAGCCCTGGTATGATCTGCATATACTTACTGCACGCAAGTCACTTGAAGAAGACTGCAGGATCCCGGAAGATGTGTTCTATCCCAAAGTCTTTTCGTGGTTTGCCGCGTCCACAGGAGTCCGGCAGCTTGCTGTAAGTCACGATCTTTCAAAAGGCATATATGATAATCCCGCCGTGCAGCTTCTTGTCAGCGGCCGAGATGACGGAGTTGTTCACGATTTTCTTGCAGTTTCGCAAAAATCATATGCCTCAGCTTTTTACGATGCTTTTATGAAACGGCGTGCCGAAAGCTGGTATGCCTGCTACTTCGGAACCTTCCCGTCAAGAAGCGATCAGCTTCTCAGGATTGAATGTATACCCAAAAAACAGGATCAAATAAGTTACGCATCAGATGCCCGTATCCTTGCAGCGCAGCTTGAGTCCGTAGGTTATAAGGCAAGTGCGGAAACGTTGGAACTGATAAACTTCATGGCAGCCTTACCGTTTCCGATTGAGTTCCAGTTTGACGTCACAAGGAATGGGACTGTCGCCGCCGTGATGTCGGCAAGTCTGCGGTTTTCAATGCCCGGCATAAAAAGAGGTTCTCTACAGACTGCATTCTTAAATGATGATGAGAGTGTTGAACGCCTTATGAAAAGGCTGTGTGATCTTGGTTTGTCCGATGAGAGATGGAAGCTGCTTCCCGATGCCGCATTTGCAAAACGGCTGGGTGATGGACACCTGATCGGTTTTCCCGCATTTATAAAAGTGCGCTTTAACGCGGACGGCCCGGTTGATGCAAAGGCGTACCTCATGTCCCGATCTCTGATCGGGACAAATTAGATAATGTATGAATGCACTGACATACGAAGACACTTTTAATATAATGTGTGATCACCTGCAGGAGCGCGCCTGCGACCGGCTGTTTTCGGCTGACGATCTTCAGCGTGTAAGGACTGTTGTGCCTCCGTTTCTCGTAGGCAAACGTTTTCCGGAGATCTATCTCGAATTTCCGCTTGCGGGAAGCCCTTTTCTTGATGCCACGATTTTATATAATAAGCTAAGCGGAGATGAAATGATCACAAGTCCGCTTGCACAAGGCTGTGACGAAATGCTGAGGATTTTTGCGGATTTGCAGAAAGATCACCCCAGGCTCTGCTGCGGGTTCGAAATTGATGCTGACAGACAGGGGTCTGCTGCCGCTATACATTTTGAGCCATATGGACATACGGAAACCGTACCGGTTTTTTGCAAAAGCATAGGAATGGAGGCGTACGCCGAGCTATATCTGAAGACTGCAGAGCGCATGAAGAATATATGGCCGCTTTCTTTCTTCGGGATGTTCCGGGGACGAAGCGATGCGCCGCTTCGGGTTTGCGGCTATCTCGGCACAAAAAGCACCGGAAGCCTGTACAGTGCAAAAGATACGGTGGTAACAGCATTTGATAAGGCGGGATTTTCTGCGTATGATGATAAAATGCTTGAAGAAATAAGGGCAGTACTGGATGCTGCTTCATTAGGCGTTGATTATCAGATTGATATATATCCCGACGGTACGACCGGCGATACGTTTTCATTTGATGTCTCGCTTTCCGGAAATGATGACATGATAATGTCTCTGCTGACGGATTGGCGCATTGCCGACGAACGCCTTGATATGATGGGCAAAATGAGATCATGTTTTGCCATACCGTTCGTTAATGGCGATGGAATTACCGCCTATATAATGATCATAAAGCCTTTGTGGGTAAAATTCCGCTGGAAGAACAAACTGCTGCAGAACGCAAAATGCTACTGCCGCCTGCAGATGACAGAGAAAGGATTGAACGATGTCTGAGAGCAAGTGGCATCTCTCAAAATATAATATCAGTGCAAAGATTGATGAAGAGGACACGTGGTACGTTGTCAATCTCTATAGGAATACCTGCACACCCATGAGCGCCGCCACTCTGTATGCCATGGCAAACCTCGACGAGCTTGACGAGGACACTCCGCTTCTTGCAAAGCTTGCAAAGCTCGGTATCATTGCCGACTTTGACGAGCGAGCCTCTCTGGAGGCGATGGCACGTATGGCGTGTGCTTTTCCGCACAGCGTCTCTATTACAATATGTCCCACCATGGGCTGCAACTTTGACTGTCCGTACTGTTTTGAGGAGCACAGGAATGAAAAGATGACCCGCGAAACACAGGACGCCGTGATCGCTCTGGCCGAAAGAATGCTTGACGCATCAGGCGCGAAACGTCTTTCAGTTTCATGGTTTGGTGGTGAACCGCTCCTTGCCCCCGATGTTATCGAATACATTTCAAAGCGGCTTATTTCGATGTGTGAAGATCGCGGCATCAAATACAGCGCAGGGATCATAACGAACGGATACCTGCTCGACCAGAAGATCGTGGATATGCTTGAAAAATGCAGGGTCGCCCGCGCACAGATAACTCTTGACGGTATTGGCGAAGTACATGACAGGACACGGCATCTTGCAGGAGGCGGTCCGACATTTGAGAAGATCGCGTCCAATCTTAAAACGCTTAAGATTCCTTTTAATGTAAACGTGCGGCATAACGTTCACTCGGAAAACAAAGACCAGCAGCAGGCACTAAAGGATTTTATAGAAGATATCGCATCACATAGCGGAAATAAGATCAATTACTATTCGGCACCCGTTTCAGATAACAAAGCATCACATGACAGAAACAGCGAACTGATTCTTTCATGTGATGCCGAAAATGCCGATATCGGGGTAAAGCTAGATACCGCCCGGGCAAATCCTGCCAAGGGGCACTATTGCGGTGCCCACATACTTTGGTTTGTCGCCATAGATGCAAAAGGGCGGCTTCATAAATGCTGGGAAACCGTAGACAAACCCGGGCAAAGCTTCGGAATCGTTTCGGAATGGGATCCGAAAAACCCTGTCGCAACAGCCTCAAATGCCGATAATCTCACAAAGTTCCTGAATACTGTCGGAGCAACCTGCGACAATGAATGCATGGATTGCATCTGGCTTCCCGTCTGCCGTGGCGGATGCCCCAACAAACGGCTCCTTGGCGGTGTGCTTCAGTGCGTTGCCTACAAAGATGATCCGGGATCATATGTTAGAGCGCTTCATTCCATCCGTAACGGTCATCAAATAAATCCCGGGCAGAACAGTCCGTCGCATTGATCATCGAGACACCAGTCTCCGACCTCTTCATCATCTTCAGCTCCGCCGGCAACCGCAGCGAGCATATCATCATCAAGCTTTATTGAAACATCCTCGAGAAGTGAAAGTGCTTCTTTCTTTGATTTTGCGTTCTTGAGTGCTTCGATCGTCCCCGGATCGAGTTTACTCATAATCTCTTCCTTGAACATCTTCAAAGCATCGTTTTTATCCATGGGAGCCTCCTTTTTTATGTCCTGCTTATAGCATTAATAATGGTTTTATCATTGTTGATTTGAGTTTAGCATAATCATAGCGGGAACTCAATCACAGTACCTCTTCTGCGACTTTGCGAAGGGTGTCGGCTGAGGCTTTGAGGGCTGCTATCTCATCATCGCTTAGGGAGATGGGGACTGTCCCTTCTACTCCGCTCCTCCCGACTACAGCAGGCATGCTGATCGTGATATCGGATATGCCGTGGTTGTCATGCTGAAGGCTGGATACCGGAAGGATTGATTTCTCATCCCGGACTATGGCTTCAAGTATCCGTCTTACGGACATGGCTATGCCGTAATAGGTCGCGCCCTTCTTCTCGATTATCTCATAAGCGCTGTTCTTCACGTTCTCGGCTATGCGCTTCATGGAATTGATATGATCGAAGTGTCCGCGGAGCTCACAGAAATCATTCAAAGGAACTCCGGAAACATTTGCACTTGACCATACCGCTATCTCGCTGTCTCCATGCTCTCCTATTATGAAGGCATGTACTGACCGGGAATCAACGCTTAAGTGCTCGCCCAAAAGGTATTTCAGCCTTGCCGTATCAAGCACCGTGCCGGAACCGAACACCCTGTTCTCGGGAAACCCGGAAAGCTTCAGCGCCGCGTGCGTCAGTATATCCACTGGATTTGCAACGATAAGAAGGATGCCCTCCTTATTATATTCGGCTATCTGGGGGATCACGGACCTGAATATGCCGACATTCTTCTTCACAAGATCAAGCCTTGTCTCACCGGGCTTCTGTCCTGCTCCGGCAGTTACTACGACAACTGCCGCATCCGCAATGTCCTTATAATCACCGGCATATATCTGCATGGGTTTTGCAAAGGGAAGTCCGTGGCTTATATCAAGTGCCTCTCCCTGAGCTTTTTCGTTGTTGGCATCTATCAGCACCATTTCAGAGAAGAGCCCGCTCTCCATGATGGCAAAAGCCGAAGCCGAGCCTACGAATCCACAGCCTACTACTGCTACTTTCCTGTCATTGATATTACATCCCATATTCTTGCCCCCTTTTCTTTGTGAAGCGCTTTAGCGCCTTTGTTCAGTCACCATTGGTATAAGTACCTTTTATATGGCCGTATCCTATCATATTCCCGGATGAACCGTCATAAGCGATATCAAGTAAAAGCAGATGCTCGGCAAAATCAGGATCAGCGGCGTCAAATTCCCCCTGAAGCCATGTCACAGGTTTTTTCAAAGCGACCACATAAATCTCATAGTCATGCGTCCCGCTCGGAGGATAAGGACCGATATATTCGTCAGAAGACGCCCATCCCCTTGGTAATTCTGTTTCCGTCACATCATTTGATTTCCAGTGGATCCAGTTTTCCGCGGATGTGTCGATCATGTATATCACATAGCTCACCGCATCCTCTTCTCCTTCCCATGAAAGCTGCGGTGAAACATTATCCCCATTCCCCGTATTGGTGATGACTGTATCCCATACACCGTCATGAAGATCTTCCGATGTTACATCAAATTCATCAATACCTGTTTTACCGAAAACACCGTCTCCGGCATCATCCTTTTCCGACTCCGGTCCAAACTCAGCGCACCCGCTGACAAGCATCAATGTCAAAGCCAATAAAATACTGATAAATCTGGTATTGCTTTTCATAAAAATCTTCTGTCCCGTAAAAACTATCCTGTAACTAATGATTCCTTCTGTGGAACACCTCTTTAGTTGAGCATATCTTATCTGCCGCAGTCAATATCCAGGCTTCCCTTGACCTTGGCATATGCAGGAGGGTGAGCGGCCACATATGGGTCTCTATCATCATCTTCTCCTTGTCAGATATATCAAAATCTTTCTTCGCATTCTCACCGGCGATTTCCGGATGGTGGTACCCGTGCAGATGATCCCCCTTTGTATGCCAGTCATACAGGAAATAATCATGGAGCAACGCCGCTTTTACCAGGCTTTCTTCGTCAGCGCCTATATGAAGCCGTCTGTTCATGAGAAACGCCGTATATGCGACCGAAAGACAATGATCGTATGTGCTCTTATCCCCATGCTGGATATATTGTACCATTCTGCGGGCCCTTTCATCTCCGGCTATGGGTTTGGCGAGTTTCATGAAACAGGCAAACTCTTTTTTTGTCATTCTAAGATGCCTTTTCATCATTCTCCCTGTTCCCGCTTCTCAGATCCGAAAGCGCTTTTTTGATCTTTTCAGCCATGCTACTGTTGTTTTCAGACTTAAAGACCCTGATACTGCGCAGATGATGCCTGTCTCTGTGCGATATGGTTTTCACATATCCTGCGATAGTACCGGAAATCTCCTTTCCGGCATTTACCGCGCTGTTCCTTGCTGCTGAAGCAATAGCCCCTGGAGCTGAGGACGCTATCTTGTATCCGTTCTGGAGCTTTCTGTCAAAACTCTTCTGCATCGCGGAAATGCGCTCCAGCATATCCGTAAGGCTTGCTACCGTGACCGCGATATCAATCCCCAGCGCAAGCATGAAAACAAGCGATAAAACCTCATTAGCCAGAAGATGCTCATCCATCGGTATCGAAGACACAAAGGGCAAAAGATACCGGACGACCAGCACTCCCGCTATGCCAAACCCACAGGTGGCAGGAAGGCAGATGCGTCCGTTCAAGTTCAGCGGCACCATGCTGTAATCCCACCAGACTGCATGAAAGAGCTTCTCCAATACATAAGATGTGGAATACTCTATCACTGCGCTCATCACGGCACATATAATAAAAACCAGCCATACAGGCGCCTCATATCCGTTTTTCAGGATATGGCTTTTACCGAATACAATTATCGCAAGTACCACAGAAAACCCGTATATCGGACAGATCGGTCCAAACAGAAATCCCCTGTTGTCCCAGTGTTTATCAACGATCATACAGTAGATACACTCATATATCCAGCCTATGAACGAAAAGAAGATAAATGCGTTTACATACTGCGATACTATCATGGTCTGTTACGGTCCCCTTAAGACAGCGGCAACGACAAATCTTCCGTTATCCTGCTCATAATCACATGTTGACAGCGTAATTATCCTGTCGCCCCACTGAACATCCACTCCGGTATCGTACATTGACAAAGCCTTCATATTTTTAATGCCTTTCATGAAATCCTTTTCATTGTCCGGATCTATGAAATCATAATATCTGAAGCCTATGTCAGTGTCGGTATAGACCTGGGATTCAAAAGCCGCAAACACCTCCCAGGTCCCGGTCTCATATATGCTGTTGAACCTTATATAAGGATGCTCCCTGCAATAATTTTCGGATTTGTATTTATCAAGGTCCCCGAACATTGCCCCGCTTCTCATATGGTGTCCGTATATTATGAGATTTGCCGTCGGTTTAATGACATCACATCTGTCATCCATGAATAATGACCCGTTCTTATCCTGCTGCTGATCGAAATTATGATCGATATAATAATTGCTGTCACCGTTTATGGACTGCATCACGGGATAGTTTATCTTGGTCCCGTCTATAGTGAGCCATCCTATTATATTCTGGTTTTTGTCGAGCAGCGGTTCAAAGTCAGACAGGATATATAGCACTCTCTGGGACTCCTCCTCAGTCTCCTCTTCGGAGGTCACGGGCTCGGAATCCTTAACGGGGTTTCCCCCGGGCATAGAAGTATCCGCCCCTATCCTTGAAGAAAGGGCGGACACATCGCTTTCTGTCCTGTTCAGATCATAATAATACCAGCCTACATAGCCGAAACACCCCAAGGCTATGATGAAAAACAATATCCTTACTATATTTCTCTTCATACGACATATTCTACTTGACAGCGGGTATGACGCGCAAATCTAATAATCAGAATATATGAAATCCTTTTTGGTCTAATCCCGCTTATTTTCAGGCGTTATTATATGCCTTAAGCTCCGATACCATGGTGCTTATCTCAGTCATAAGTGTCTGGAAGTTGCTTATGAGCTCCACATTCTTGCTGCTGCTCTCGGAAGCCTCCCTTGTCGATGCGGATATCTGCTCGGATGAAGCTGACAATGAGGATACATTATCCGCTATGCCGTTGTTAGCGCCGTTCAGCTTATCCACGAGATCGTTAATCTCCCGCGCCCCGTCATCAAGCCTTGTGACACCGTCACATATAGCGCCGAACTGCTCAGTCGCCTCATTGGCCGCATCCTTCTGGCTTCCCGCTATCTCCATGCTCATATCGGCTTTATTTACAACATCGTCGGCATCCGATGAAAGTCCTTCAAGCACCGAAGTTATCTTTTCAGTAGCTTCTTTTGTCTGCTCTGCAAGCGCCCGTATCTCATCCGCAACTACCGCAAAGCCTCTTCCCGCTTCTCCGGCACGCGCTGCCTCGATCGAAGCATTCAGAGCCAAAAGATTTGTCTGCGAGGAAATTGCCAGTATAAGGTCATTGATATCCTTAACTTCCGCGGATTTATCCTTAAGGCTTAACGCCGAATTTTTCATCTGTTCACCGAAATCTATCGCCTGGTCCACATGGTCGGCCAGCTGCTTCATCGCGTCAGAGCCCTTTTCCGCCGCATTCTTTGTATCTGCGGATCCCTCCAGTATGGTACGGGATTTCTCGCCGGTATTCGTGATGATCTCCTGTATATCCTGCGTCTGGGTACTCTGGGAATTTATGGCATCTTTATTTGCAGTAATGCCTTCGCTGATGCCTGTCAGCGAATCATTGATGCCCTCTGACTCGCCGAGTATCTCCGTCAGGGATTCCTCAGCTTTGACTATATCTTCATTAACCCCCCGGGCAACCTCTGAAATTCTCGCTATGTTGATCTTATTCCTCTCATTTTCCACTGAGATCTCACCAAGTGTCGTCTCAAGCTTCTTGATATACTTTGCAGTCCCGGCGCAGAGGATGACCGCAGTTACCGCGATGACCGCTCCCAGGATAATATCCAAAGCCGGCAGAAGCAATCCTGCGGCATTTATTATGATCAGCGCCAAGGCCGATACAGCCTGTATGATAAATAAGACCAGCCCCGTCTTTTTATTATTCATTAATTTATCAAGCAGTTCCATTTCCCCCTCCGGATGATCACGCAAAAATGAAATGATTTCTTCAAAAAACAAGCAGGTTTCTCCGAACCTGCAAAATATCATAAACCAAAACCACCCGATATGTCTACTATAAATTGTGTTTATTTTTCCATAAACCACATGATGTAGTGGTTATGTAACCCTGTCCTTTTTCATCTCCTTATTACAAGCTCTTTTACGGCATTATTTATCTCATCGAAATTTGAAGCTATATGGGGTCTTCTGCAGTTCATGCAGGATTTGATCCCGTCCTTCATGACATAGCTGCCGCCGCATTCCTCTCCTGCTGAGTACAACGGGCAGTAACAGAACAGACAGTTGAACTCCTCCTCCTTTATCCCTTTATGACAGGGAAAGTACCTGCATTCCCTGTTGCTGAAAAACTTTTCAGAATTTTCCATCCAGCAGATCCGCTCCTGACATCTTTCTTTCTATATGTCTGATACATATTATGCACATCGGAAGGATATAAAGTATCCCAGCACACCAGGCCGTCTGATCCGACCATGTGATGGCATCATATCCATACAAAGGGACAAATACAACCGCCATTATGATACGTGCTATCATTTCCATAGTTCCGGAAAAGATGGTCCTGGCGGCAAATCCCAGCCCCTGCGTGGTCATTCTTGATACATTCAGGATGCCCAAAGCCCAATAGAACAGCCCAAGCCGGGCCAGATAGAGCCCAGCAGCATCCAGCACAGCGGTTTCCGATGACTCCACAAACAGCATGGACATATCCCTTCCGAAGAAATACAGTATGACTCCGATCGCAATGCCATAGCCCACTCCCATTGCGAGCCCTTCATAGAAGCCTTTCTTTATACGGTCTATCTTGCCTGCTCCGTAATTCTGTCCAGCAAAGGTTGCTACGGCATTTGCCAGCGCGTCAAAAGGACACATGGCAAGCTGCTTTATCTTCATTCCTGCAGTAAATCCTGATACGTATACTGATCCGAGGCTGTTGTTCGCCGCCTGCATGACCATTGAGCCTATGGCAGTTATCGAAAACTGAAGTCCCATTGGGACCGCCATTACTATAAGACGGACAAAATGCTCCTTGTCCAGCTTCCTGTCTTCTTTTTTTATACGGAGGATCTCGAAATTCTTTATTATCACAACGGCACACAGTATGCCGGATACAGCCTGCGCCGTAATAGTTGCAACAGACGCCCCCAGCACCCCCATCTTCAGCGTCACAATAAAGAAAACATCAAGGCCTATGTTCAGTATCGTGCATATCACAAGGAATATGAAAGGAGTCCTGGAATCCCCGACAGCCCTCAATACGGCTGAAAGCACGTTATACAGCATTATGAAGGGAATGCCCAGGAATATCACAAAAAGATAATCATAAGCTTCCTTAAATATATCCTCAGGTGTGTTCAGAAGATGAAGGATCTGCGGAGTGAGCACAGCCGTGACAGTAGTCACCACCAGAGATATCAATGCAGTCAGTATCAGGGCATGGTAGACGTACCGCCTCATGTCCCCCATGTCTTTCGCGCCGAATCTCTGGGCTACGCATATTCCGAATCCCGAGCATACTCCCAGACAGAATCCGATCACCAGGAACTGTACCGAACTGGAGACACCTACTCCCGCGAGCGCATTAGGCCCCAGCACTCGTCCTACTATCGCGGCATCGGCCATATTGTAAAGCTGCTGGAAAAGATTTCCCAGAAGAAGCGGCACAGCGAAAGAGACCATGAGCCCCAGAGGGGAGCCCACGGTCATATCCTTCACGGCATTCTTTCTTTTATCATTTGTGTTATTCATTTTACCACTATATTAATGATCTTCCCCGGTACGTATATCTCCTTAACGATCGTCTTTCCTTCGATCTTATCAGCTATCGCCTCTTTTGCGGCGGCAAGAGCCGTATCTTTATCTGCATCGACCGCGATCTCGACGGTTCCGCGTACCTTGCCGTTCACCTGTACGCCGATCTCTTTTGTATCATCCTTGACCTTACTCTTGTCTGCGACCGGCCACTTTTCAGCAAATATCGAGGTATCGTGTCCCAGCTCTTCCCAGACTTCAGATGCGATATGCGGAGCAAAAGGAGCAAGCAGCACCGCATAAGTCTCGAGGGTCTTTTTATCTACGCCTTCAAGCTTTGAGAGCTTATTATTATACTCCATGAAGCCCGATACCACCGTATTCAGGGAGAAAGCCTCCAGCCTGCTGCTTATTGTATCAACGAGCTGATGCCTTATCTTCACAAGCTCATCGGTCTCTGACACATCTTTATCCTTGTTCTCCTGCACGACATTCCAGAACTTCGAAAGGAATCTGTAAACGCCGTCTATACCGCGGTCGTCCCACTCGGAATCAAGTTCCGGAGGTCCGACGAAAAGTTCATACATTCTCAGCGAATCACAGCCGTAATCCCTCACCAGATCATCCGGCGATACCACGTTGCCCTTGGATTTGCTCATCTTTATCCCGTTCTTGCCTGTTATCATTCCCTGATTGAAAAGCTTATGGAACGGTTCATCAAAACCAATGACTCCTATATCATAGAGGAACTTGGTCCAGAACCTGGAATAAAGGAGATGCAGCACGGCATGCTCCACACCGCCTATATACATATCCACGGGAAGGAATTTATCAGCTTTCTCCTTTGATACCAGTTCCTTATCGTTATTCACATCCACATAGCGCAGGAAATACCATGATGAGCCTGCCCACTGCGGCATCGTGTTGGTCTCTCTCTTTGCATCGCCTCCGCATTTGGGGCATTTGCAGTTCACCCAGGAATCTATCGCCGCAAGAGGTGATTCGCCTGTGCCGGTAGGCTCGTAGTGCTCTACTTCAGGCAATGTAAGAGGAAGCTCTTCTTCGGGCACAAGTACATCTCCGCATTCCGGACAATGGATTATCGGGATCGGCTCTCCCCAGTATCTCTGTCTTGAAAATACCCAGTCCCTTATCTTGAAATTCTTTTTAGCTTTTCCTATGCCCTTCTTCTCCACCATATGAGGAGCTTCTTTTTTCAGGACGGCGGACTCCATCCCGTTCCATTCTCCTGAGTTGATCATAGTACCCGAAGCTTCCGTATATGCTTCGGTCATATTTTCTATTTCTTTTCCGTCTTTTGCTATTACCTGCACTATCGGGATATCAAACTTGGTCGCAAATTCAAAGTCCCTGTCGTCATGTGCAGGCACACACATGATGGCTCCCGTGCCATAGTCTGCAAGCACGTAATCGGAAAGCCAGATAGGTATCTTCTTTCCGTTCATGGGATTTATCGCAAAAGATCCCGTGAACACGCCTGTTTTTTCTTTATTCTGCAAACGGTCTACGTTGCTTTTATTTGCCGCGTAATTGATATAGTCATCTACAGCCTGTCTTGTTTCATCTGTTGCAAGCGATGCCGCAAGCTCATGCTCCGGCGCCAGGACCATGAAAGTCGCTCCGTAAAGAGTGTCCGGCCTTGTAGTGTATACAGTTATCTTCTCTTCGCGTCCGTCTACGGGGAAGTCTACCTCTGCTCCGTATGACCTTCCGATCCACTCGGTCTGCATCTTCTTGACCTTTTCCGGCCAGTCAAGCTTATCGAGGTCATCTAAAAGCCTGTCGGCATAAGCCGTGATCTTCAGCATCCACTGCTTTAAGTCTTTCTTCGTGACAGGAGCCCCGCATCTTTCACACTTTCCGTCAACAACTTCCTCATTTGCAAGCCCTGTCTTGCAGGAAGGACACCAGTTGATAGGCATCTCCTTCTGATAAGCAAGTCCCTTTTCATAGAGCTTTTCAAATATCCACTGAGTCCATTTGAAAAACTTAGGATCCGTGGTATTAAGCTCCATATCCCAGTCATATATCGCAGCTATCTGTTTTATCTGCTCTTTTATCTTGGCCACGTTTTCCGCAGTAGACACTGCAGGCTGCTTTCCGGTCTTTATCGCATAATTTTCCGCGGGCAGCCCGAACGCATCCCATCCCATGGGATGTATGACATAATGCCCGTTCATCAGTTTGTACCTGCTCCATACGTCGGATATCACATATCCTCTCCAATGTCCTACATGAAGTCCGTTGCCGGAAGGATATGGGAACATGTCAAGGCAGTAATACTTGGGCTTTTTGCCGTCATCCACATTTACAGGATGAACTTCCCACTCCTTTGTCCACTTTTCTTCTATCGCATTATGGTTATATGGTTTTTTCATGGCCTGCGCTCCTTATTATAAATTCTTTCCTATATTAATTGTTTTGAATTGTTTTGGCAAGATATGGTATTATTTAAAAAAATCTGGAGGTATCCATATGAACTCAGTTATTACCATAGGAAGGCAGTTCGGTTCCGGAGGACGCGAGATCGGTCAGATGGTCGCCGAAAAGTTCGGCATCAAATGCTACGACAAGGAGCTTCTCGCCCGGGCAGCAAAGG
>JAEEGL011639987.1_pt1 | contig 13272 bp, 11 predicted proteins | sample 9134231 | NCBI WGS metagenome assembly JAEEGL01 (sample SAMN16246548, study PRJNA631951) | gut metagenome | biome: gut microbiome; feature: rumen; material: fiber-attached | host: Bos | place: Iran: Karaj | collected 2018-10 | reverse complement strand
TCGATCCGGTATCCGCCCTGCTGTTCTCAGCTCTGCTTCTCAAAGAGCCGCTGAACGTGATGAACATCATCGGTGCCGTCATGATCATCGGTTCCGCTCTTGTCAGTGAACTGATGGCTGAACGCTGACTGATAGATATGAAAAAGACACTTGCGTGTCTTTTTTGTTATGCGATTTTATCGATCCGCAGCACACACATTACTTCATCCAGGGTAATGCGCAGCCCGGCATTCGCCGTGAGATTGTTGCGGTACACGATATCCTGCACCGCTTTCTTCCATTCCGCCGTGCTGCCGAAGCGCAGACGGATCCGGCCGGTTTTCTCCTGAGCCTGCACAGAAGCATATACGGCATTTGCGTTATAGGTTTCAAAATAGATGCCGTTCACATGGTAATACTCCATCTGCAGAGGCGTCACCGGCGGAAACTGAATGGCCAGTCTGGCTTTGGCATTGCCGGTTTCAAGCGTCTTTGGAATCGGATGTTCCTTGCTGATCCAGGCGTCGTTCAGACAGAAGTAATCATGCTCGGCACTCTCCATTCCCTTGCCCAGCTGCAGATCATCCCAGGTGCAGTCGATCCATGTCCAGCTGCCGTTGATCCTGGCAAGATTCCAGGCATGCTGGATCGACGTTCTGTTTTTCACCGCCTTGCCGGTCACGTATACACATTCAATTCCGGCACTCCGGCAAAGCAGCTGGAACGCTCTTGAATAGCCGGCACAGACGGAATTGCCGGCGAGAAAGACACTGCTGAGGTTCTGGTCGGAATAGCCGTCCGTGTCCCGGCCGCTGTTGAAGGATGTCTTCAGAACGATATAGTCATGGAAGAACAGAGCCTTCTGCCAGTCGTCCCGCAGCTGGGAAGCTTTGTCAAGAACCTCCTGGGCGATCCGGGCAATCGTTTCCGTAAGCTGCTTTTCATTACCTTTCAGCTGCAGGAACGTATGAGAAGTGACTTTGCCGGCCAGATTAAACTGATATCTTGCCGGGGTATCCGCCCACCACAGTTCCGGATGGTCATCCAGAACAGCCCGGTTGGCAACCAGATAATCAGACGAAGAAACAGGATTCAGTGTGAACTGGGTTTCAAACTGCCGCATATGCAAAAGCAGTTCATCGTAACAGTTCTTCTGTGACGGATTGAGAAACTGATAATAATAGCCGTGATTCAGGTCCAGCTGTTCTGCCATAAATGATCCTCCCGAGCGAATGCTTCTTTTATTCATCATACCATTCCCACCTCACGCAAAGAGAAAGAATCTGCTGTGTCTTTAAGCGGTACGGTATAATATCTCTGATACCGTTCCGGAGGATGCCGATCATGAAAAAGAAGTCATTTGTGAAATATCTGTTTGCTGTTGCTTTACTGACAGCCGGCTGCACCGGCAGCGGCAGTGAAAATACCATACCGGCGGAAATCGCCTATGATACAGCAGTCGTCAGCTATCTCGGACCGGAAGGCACCTATACCCAGGAGGCATGCGGACAGTTCTTCGAAAAGAAAGGTTCCTATCTGCCTTATGAAACGGTTCAGGGAGCTGTTGAAGCCCTGATTCGCAAGGAAACCGGCTATGCGGTCATTCCGCAGGAAAACACGATCGGCGGCGCCGTCATCGACTATCTGGACACGCTGCTTGCCGAGGATCAGATTTCCATCGTCGGCGAGGTCGAGCTGCCGATCAGCCAGAATCTTCTCGTTCTTCCCGGCACCGCCCTTTCCGATATCCGCACCGTATACTCTCATAAGCAGGGTCTTGCCCAGGCCAAGGACTGGCTGAAAGAAAACCTGCCGGATGCGGAGGTCATTGAAGTATCCAGTACGGCGGAAGGAGCACGCCTGGTTTCCGAAGGACAGGACAGCAGCTGCGCGGCCGTCGCTTCGGCAGCCTGCGCCGACGTGTACAGCCTCGAGATACTGGCCGCTGCCATTCAGAACAACGACAGCAACAAAACCCGTTTCTATGTGCTCTCCCTGCAGGAACCGGCCACGGCTTTGGCCGAGCGGCTTGTCTTTGTCGCCATGGGCAAAGCAGAGGATCTGCCGGCTCTGATGAGTGAAATGGAAAAGCAGAACATGACACTGATCACGATCCATGACAGGCCGCTGAAAACCGCACTGGGACAGTATTACTATCTGATCGAATGCGCGGACGGCAATTACGACAAGTATCTGAAAGTCAGTAAAAACAGTCCGTTTACCTTCCGCTATCTGGGCAGTTTTGATGTGCACTGAAAATTTTTGACCCGACAAAGACTGTCGGAAACAGGGATTCTCACTTACTGTCGTGGTAAAACGCAGTAAACATCGCTATCTTTGACAATGAAAGGAGCACCATTGAACAATGAATCAGGAAAAAATCGGATTATTTTTCAAACAGCTGAGAAATGAAAAAGGCATCACACAGGAAAAACTGGCAGATGTGCTGAACGTCAACAGCCGCACAATTTCCCGCTGGGAAAATGCCAAGACCATGCCGGACTTCGATATACTGATAGAACTGGCAGACTTCTATGATGTCAGTATTGAAGAATTGCTGAATGGTGGAAGAAAAGAAGACAACATGGACAAACAGACACAGGAGACTCTGCACAGTATCGCTGATTACACCAATGCCGAAAAAGAAAGACTTCTGAAGAACCAGCATTTCTTTGCCTGGGTCGGTGTAATCAGCTGGATCGTTTTCCTTGGCCTAAAACTGGCTGGTCTCGACGCGTCCGGCTTCACCGAAAAGATTGCCAGCTTTGCGGCTGGTATGGCTTTTGCCATGAGCATCATCTCCGTGATCTATTCCAGCCGTCACATCAGCCGGATCCAGGAAATGAAAAAACGGACCTTCAAGCCGGAAAATAATACGTGAATTTCACTGCCGATACATAACTGAGTGTTTTCCGTAACGTATGCGGAGAACACTTTTTTCTTTTCCGCACCCCCTTTTATGAAGCAAAACAGCGGAAGTCCAGGGCGGCAGCGTGTATATAATAGTCATATACAACTTTGGAGGAAAACATCATGGCCAAAAAGAAACTGCAGCCGATTACGATCAACGACCTGCTGGCTTACCGGTTCCCGGGAAACCTGCAGTACAGTCCTGACGGAAAGTACATCGCTTTTCAGTGCAGCCGTCCCGACGGTGTGAAAAACGATTATCGTCAGGATGTCTGGCTGGTCCGAGACGGCAAAGCAAAACAGCTGACTTACAGTCTGGATACGACAGTGGCTTTCTGGGAAAACGAAGAAACCCTGATCGTGCAGCGTGTCTGTCCGGAAGCAGCAGGCGGCACTTCATCCCTGTTCGCCATTGACATGCAGGGTGGTGAAGCACTGCCGTGGCAGGTTCTGCCCTTCCCTTTAAAACAGATCAAAAAGATCCGGGAAGGTGTTTATGCGGCTCTTGGCATGATCGATGCCAATGATCCGGATGCCTACCTGGATGATGAAAAAACAAGAGACAGCAAGGCCGCTGCCCGGGAAGCGGAAAAGGACTACACCGTCGTCGACGAAGTGCCTTACTGGTTCAACGGCTCCTACTTCACAAACAAAAAGAGAACGGCTCTGTTCCTGGTCGACCGCAAGAAGAATACCGTCAAACGTCTCACTGATCCGTTTGAAGACGTTCAAAGCATGATCGTCAGTGACGGAACCGTCTATATCATCTCGGAAACCTATCAGCGCAAAAGCACCGTGCCGGTGAATTCGGTATACAGTTTCAGCGCCACCGGCCGCCGGAGCACCGTATATGCCAAAGGCGATATCGCCTTCAGCAGTCTGTTCGTCCGCGGCGGAAAGCTGTACACCATGGCTTCCGACATGCAGGAAATGGGCTATGGCCAGACCGCGGATATCTGCCGTCTGGAAAAGAACAAAGTCACAAAGCTGCTTGATCCGCACCGCCAGTTCGGCAACCATGTCGCCAGTGACATGCTGATGGGAACCGGCACGGTATCCGCTGAGACAAACGATGAATGGTTCACCATCGTGACGGATTATGATCATGCCGGCATCTGGAAATACGACAAGGATTTCAACTGCACTGTCGTTCATGAACAGCCGGGTGTCGTTTCCCTGCTGGATGCCTGCAACGGCAAGGTCGTTTTCGCCTGGACCGGCGCGGCCGCTCCGACGGAAATCTATGAAATGAACGCCGACGGCACCGACGTCAGACAGCTGAGCAATCTGAATACGGCCGCCATGAAAGACAGATATGCCGCCCTGCCGGAATCCGTGGAATTCACCTCGGAAGGATGGGATCTGCGCGGCTGGGTACTGAAGCCATACAACTATGATCCGAAGAAAAAATATCCTGCTGTTCTGGAAGTCCACGGCGGCCCGCGAGCCGCATACGGTGAGACGTTCTATCATGAGATGCAGGTTCTGGCTTCCAAAGGATACTTCGTCTTCTTCGCCAACATCGTCGGTTCCGACGGCCGGGACGACGTGTTCGGTGATCTGCGCGGAAAATACGGCGACATCGATTATAAGAACGTCATGGACTTCACGGACGCGGTCGTCGAGAAATATCCGGCTATCGATCAGACAAAACTCTGCGTAACCGGCGGATCCTATGGCGGCTTCATGACCAACTGGATCATCGGCCATACCGACCGGTTCTGCGCGGCTGCTTCCCAGCGTTCCATCGCCAGCTGGATCTCAATGACATTCATTGCCGACATCGGTTTATGGTTTGACGGCAACGAAATGGGCATTCCGCTGAACGACAGCCTGTTCGATCATTTCGATACGATGTGGAAACATTCACCGCTGAAATACATGAAAGGTGCCAAGACACCGACCCTGTTCATTCACAGCGATCAGGACTGCCGCTGCCCGCTGCCGGAAGGCATGCAGATGATGCAGTCACTGGCATATCAGGATGTTGAGACAAGAATGGTCATCTTCCATGGCGAACATCACGGTCTCTCCCGCGTCGGCAAACCGCAGCACCGGATCCGCCGTCTGGAAGAAATTGCCGGCTGGTTCGACAAACACACAAATTAGTTTTATCAGCTCGTTGCTGTGCATCCGTACATGCTTTATGCCTGTACGGATTTTTCTTTTTCCCGGCAGCGGAAACCTGCCGTCTTTCACGTTATAATGGATTCATAACGAACTGCGTGATTTTTAGATCATCGTTGCATCATACTGTCTGCCGATGGTCAGGAAAGGAAATAATGAATTATGAAAAAGAAGATAACGCTCTGGCAAAGATTCCGCTACTGGCTGGATTATCGTATGGTAAGAGGCACTGTCAGTATGGTCAAACTGCTGCTGGTCCTCGTTCTGACCGCTGTCATTTTTGTCACGCTTCTGACCAGACTGTTCCACCTTGCAGAAGGTAAGAGTCTCATTGCCGCATTCTGGGACAATCTCCGCTCAGCCATGTCCTCCTCCTTTCCCGCTTCCGATTCCGGTCCGCTTCTGTACATTATCCTTTATACCCTGCTCGGTCTGACCGGCATGGTCTTTACCGGTATGCTGATCGGTATTTTCTCAAGCACGATCCGCGGCCGGATCATCGCTCTGCAGGAAGAAAATCCCGAGATCATCGAACAGAATCATACGGTTATTCTCGGCTTCCGGATCGGTGAATATGCTTTGCTGAAAGAAATGATCGCAGCCACCGAAAAAGAACGGCGCACGATCGTTGTCGCGGAAAACATGGAACGTCAGGAAATGGAGCAGGCCATCCGGAAGAATGTCACGGTGCCGAATAATATCCGCCTGATCACCATCAAGGCTGACACCACCAGTCCGAACGATCTGCAGTGCTGCGCGATTCCCGACTGTTCCACGCTGGTCATCCACACACGGACCAGAGGCCGCACGATCAAAACCCTGCTGGCCACGGAGATCCTCATGATGGGCAGTAAGAAGCGGCCAAAAATCGTATCCTCAGTCGATTCCAACTCGCGGGTTTTCTCACGTGAAATGCTGAAGGAAGACGGCATAACCATGCTTTATTCCGGTGATATCGTCGCCCGCATCATCGCTCATTCCACGACCCAGACCGGCATCTTCGAGGCCCTTCTGGACATGATCGACTTTGAAAACTATGAATTCTATTTCGAGCACCGGCCGGAAACAGTCGGTCTCCACTTCGGCAAGGCGGTGCTGGCCGGCCGCAAAGGCATCGTGGTCGGCATCTACCGTGATGAGCAGGCCATGATCAATCCGCCGCCGGAAACGATTCTTCTTCCTGATGATCAGCTGATCACCTTTGAAGAGGACCATGCCGATCTGATCCTGGACGGAATCGAAAACTGCAAACTGCCGGAAAGTTTCGAACGGCCGCCATTAAAGCCGATTCATGAAGTCGTCATATTCGGTATCAATTCATCCATTGTCACGATCCTTCATGAACTTCCTGACAATATTGAAAAGATCCGGATCATCGGTGTTTCCGCCGCGGACAAAGCGTCCTACATACCGGAAGACGAGCAATTCGCTTCCAAACTGGTGACGGATCTCAGAAGCACGGAATCCAACTATAACCTGGCCGATATGATCGGCAATGCCGAACATATCTGCATTCTGTCCGATTACCGCAAGAAGGAAGAAGACTCTGATACGGATACGATGATGCGGATCATCCGCCTGCGCAACATTAAGAAACAATACAATCTGTCCTTTACGATTACCGCGGAGATGCGCTGTGAAAACAACCGCCGGCTGATTACTTCCGAAGATACGGAAGACTTCATCGTGGCGACGGATCTGTCTTCCATGATGCTGGCCCAGGTTACCGCTGATACAAGAAGAGCACCAGTTTTCACGGAACTGCTGGACGAAAAAGGTTCGGAGGCGTATCTGAAACCGGCGGCAGAGATGGGACTTGTCAATACGGAATTCACTTACGAGCAGCTTCTGAAAGAAGTCTACGCGCACGGCGGCATTCTGATGGGAATCCGGACCAGAAAAGATCCGTTCCGGATCATTGCCGCAGAGACTTCTCCCATTACACTTTCTGAAACAGACCAGCTGATCGTGATCGGTGAAGAATAAAGAAAAGTGAGTTCAAAACTCACTTTTTTGATGTTCAGAATAATTAAGTTATCTGACCCTTTCGTATCTGTCGAAATGGAAAACCAGGCCTTCATATTCCTGATCCTCGCCCCGTTCGACACACTGCCATTCCGCGTCATCATCCAGATCGTCAAACCAGGTATCCGCTTCAAAGATACTTTCCACTTTGGTAATGATGGCGGTATCACATAAAGGAAGCAGCGTATGGTAAATGGAACCGCCGCCGATCACCACATAATCATCCGTGTTTTCCGGCAGAAGTTCTTTCAGCTCGTGAACGCTGCGAACGATTTTCGCGCCTTCCACAGCAAAGTCGGTATTACGGGAAAAAATGATATTCTCCCGGTTCGGGAGCGGTTTGCCCTGCGGAAAAGTTTCCAGGGTTTTTCTTCCGTAGATAACGGTTTTTCCGGTTGTCAGCCGGCGGAAGTTCTTCATGTCTTCGGGGATATGGACAAGCAGGTTTCCCTGATTGCCGATCGCCCAGTTTCTGTCTACTGCAGCAATTGCGATCATCTTCTTTACCTCACACAGCTATTTCTATGTTGCGGATCTGTTCTCCGGCAACCTTGTAATCCTTCAGTGCGACACTGTCTTTTGTAAAACGGTAGAAGTCATGGATCTCAGGATCCAGCCAGAAGGTCGGAGCCGGCTGCGGTGTTCTCTGAATCAGCTCTTCGATTGCCGGAATATGCCGCGGCGCGTAAATATGGGCGTTGGCATCGACATGAACGAACTCACCTGCTTCCATGTCACACACCTGAGCGATCATATGCTGCAGAACGGCATACTGGCATGTATTCCATGCCCAGGCGGCCAGGACATCCTGCGATCTCTGATTGAGGATCATGTTCAGTGTCAGCCTGTCCTTACCCTCTTCCTGACTGACGACGAAGGTCACGCTGTACGCACATGGCTGCAGATGCATTTCATCCAGATCTTCCGGATTCCAGATCGTTGTCATGATGCGGCGGCTGAACGGTGTGTTCTTCAGGTCATAGATCACTTTGTCAACCTGATCCAGATGCCACTTGCCGTTCTTCTTCACAGCCGCGACTCTGCCTGTTTCCCTGTCACGGAAGATATCTTCACCCTCTTCATTGACAGCGAATTCATAATATGCCGGGAAGGCATGCACCAGCCCTTCCTCGTTCACGTCCTTGCAGGCATGTTTGATGCCCATCTGATATCCGTATGCCTTGCCGATTGATCCGCTCTCATCAGCCCATTCGTCCCAGATATGCGGTCCGAGGTCGTTGATGTTGTTGCTTTTCTTCTGCCAGATCCACAGCACTTCGTCGGTCGCGCTCTTGATGCCGGTTTTTCTGAGTGTCAGCATCGGGAATTCTTCACGGAGATCGAAGCGGTTGATCTCGCAGAATTTCATGATCGTATAGGCAGGCGTTCCATCCGGCCAGTGCGGACGTACTTTCTGTCCTTCTGTCGATGTTCCGTTTTCCAGAATATCTTTGCACATTTTGATAAATTCGATATCCGCAATACTCATAAAACACCTCTTGTTTCTTTTCCCTATTGTACAGAATTTTCTGCCTGATTTGTAAAAAACCACTTTCGTATCCGCATGCGGCTCACGGCCGGCAAAAACACGGCCAGGCACGGATATCGTATACTTCATCCCTTTTCTTTCATTCTGTTTTCAAAGATAATAAAAGTAACAAGAAAAGGACTGGTAATCATTTATGAGTTTTCCTGAGAAATTTTTATGGGGCGGCGCGGTTGCGGCCAATCAGCTGGAAGGCGCCTGGCTGGAAGACGGCAAACAGCCCAATGTAACAGACATCATGGTCGGTATCGGATCCAGAGATCCCGGCATCAAATGGAATGAGGATACAGGCAAATGGGAAATGTGCCTGAATCCGGAAAAGAAATATCTGAGTCATGAAGGCATTGATTTCTACCACCGCTACAAGGAAGATCTTGCCCTGATGGCCGGCATGGGATTCAACAGCTTCCGTACCTCGATTGCCTGGGGACGTATCTTCCCCAACGGTGATGAGAGCGAACCCAATGAACCGGGACTGAAATTCTATGATAATCTCTTTGACGAAATGATCCGTCTCGGCATGGAGCCGGTCATCACCCTCTCCCATTATGAAACTCCGCTTCATCTGCTGACCGAATACGGCGGATGGTCCAATCCGAAGCTGATCGAATTCTGGAAGAATTATGTCACGACAGTCTTTCAGAGATACAAGGGAAAAGTTAAATACTGGCTGACCTTCAACGAAGTCAACGCGATGCTGAGAAATCCGTTTGTCGCCGGCAGTATTCTGAACATCACCGATCCGAAAGACAAGAACGATCCGATCGGTTCCGTTACTCAGAAAGAAATCTGGCAGGGCTATTACAATATCCTGGTTGCCAATGCCTGGACCGTGAAACTGGGTCATGAAATCGATGAAAACAACCTCGTCGGCAACATGATGACCGCTTCCGGAACCGCCACGTATCCGGACGACTGCAATCCGGACAACGTACTGGGCGCTCTGAATACCCAGCGCATGGCGGTCTTCTATATGTGCGACCCGATGGCGCTTGGTGAAATTCCGGGATACGTGAAGCGTATCTGGAACGAGAATCCGGATCTCGAGCCGAAGATGGACGAGGAAGGCCTGAAACTGATCAAAGAATACACGGTAGACTTCATTTCCTACAGTTACTACCGTTCCGCTGTCTATGCGGTTGACGCTAACATGATCAGCAACACCGGCGGCATTGCCGGCAAAAAGAACCCGTATCTGAAGGAAAGCAGCCCGAAACCGTGGAGCTGGGCAGTTGACCCGAAGGGTCTGCGCTATACGATGAATGTCCTCAACGACAGATATCACCTGCCGCAGTTCATCGTCGAAAACGGTATCGGTCTGGATGAGAATCTGGATGAAAACGGCAAGATCGACGATCCGTTCCGTGTCAGATATCTGGAGATGCATCTGAAGCAGGTCCACGAGGCAATTCTGGACGGCGTTCCATGCATGGGCTATCTCTGGTGGGGTCCGATCGATGTCGTCTCCGCCGGAACCGGCGAAATGAAGAAACGCTATGGTTTCGTTTATGTCGACAGATTCAACGACGGCACCGGAACACTGGAAAGAAAGATCAAGAACTCCTATTACAGATATAAGGAAATCATCGAATCCAACGGTGAAGTGCTTCTGAACGAAGAATAACACTCAAATCAGAAAACGGCTGACAGAGGTCAGTCGTTTTTTATTGCCTGTTTAAACTGTTGAATCACAGACATGACATGTTTCTCAAATCTGCTGGGCTTTGCGGTATTCACCCGGTGTCTGTCCGGTTTTCTGGCGGAATACTTTTGTGAAATAACTCTGATCGCAGAATCTCAGCAAAGCGGCGATCTGCGGGATGGAATACTTGTGTTCACACAGCAGCTGCCGGGCCGCTTTGATCCGCTCATTGACGAGGTATTCCCGCATCGTCTGGCCGGTGCACGCTTTAAAAAGACGGCTCAGATGATACGGACTCAGACTGACTGCCGCGGCAATGTCAGCCGTCCCGATTTCCTGTGTGACATGGGCGCTGATAAAATGCTTCGCCTTTTCAACATGCACGTTGCCGCTGTCCTGATGACGGGCGGCGTTTACCAGTTCGCACATCTGAAAAACAGAATCATTGATAATACCGGGAAGTTCGGAAACACTTCGGATCCGGCTGATCCGCCGCAGTGCTTCATCAGCAGCCGCATTGGCATCCGGCGGATACACACCGCCCTGTATCGCCGCGATCATAAACGAATTGACGCTGCTGACCGCCAGATATTCCAGCTGCCGGCGGGTGTCTTTGGTGATGCGGCCTTCCGGGAATGTTTCGACATGAATCAGGTCAGCCTTTTTCAGCGTTTCCATATCACCGTTCTGAACAGCATGGAACAGCGGATAGAAATGCCAGAAGGTCATATTCTGATAACTTTCTTCGGAATCCTGCAGTTTTTGATGAATGATATCCGGCATGACAGCAGTCTCCTTCAATACAGCAATTATACAACAAATACAGCAGTATTTTTATATATACGCAGACCATCTCTTACTATACGGAAACCAGATACAGGAGGATGATTATGAGTAAAAAAGCGTTATTAATACCGGCTGCGGCTGCTCTTTCCCTTTATCTTGTCCGGCAGAGATTTCTTTCTGCTGAAACAGCCAAACGGGCAATGGCCACCGGCAATGGCGAAATATATGATTACCGGCATCTGCCGAAACACGAACCGTCTGTGTTAAGCGGTAAAAAGATCCTCTTTCTGGGCAGCAGTGTCACCTTCGGCGCGGCTTCCGAAGGACAGTCTTTTGTGGAACTGTTTGAACAGCTTGACGGTGTGAATGCCCTAAAAGAAGCGAAAAGCGGAACGACTCTTGTCGATCAGATTTCCTGGTCCGCCCTGCTGTTATTCGGCAACGGCGCCAGTTATATCACCCGGCTGAAAAAACAGACGGCCGCTGACATTGACTGCGTCGTCTGCCAGCTGTCCACCAACGACGCGACGAAGAATCTGCCGCTGGGGGAAATCAGCGCTTCCCGTGAGCTTTCCTCCTTTGACACTTCGACCGTTACCGGAGCCATGGAATACATCATCCGCTTCAGCAAAGACCGATGGAACTGCCCGGTTGTCTTCTATACCGGTTCCCGTTACGACAGTGAACCGTACCTTGCCATGGTCCGCCGGCTGTATGAACTGCAGCGGAAATGGCAGATCGGCATCATCGATCTGTATACGGATGAAGAATTCAATCAGATCGATCCGGAAACGTATGACCTTTACATGTACGATCCCATCCATCCGACAAAAGCCGGCTATGCGCAATGGTGGATGCCGAAGATGGAGAAAGAACTGATCCGGATCCTGTCCGAACTGGGAGACAGCCATGTCTAAACTCGGTGTGCTGATCTGGCGCCATATATTCGAATCCGGTGATGAAAAACGTCTGGCTCTGCAGCTGCAGGACACCGGTGACCTGCGTATCATCCGTGATCTTGCCTACATCAATGACGGTGATCCGGGACATCTGTTCGATATCTATGAACTGCCCGGACTGCCCGATGACGCACCGGTAATGATCAACATTCACGGCGGCGGTCTGTTTGCCGGCTATAAGGAAGTCAATGTCAATTTCAACTACGAATGGGCAAGAATGGGATACCGCACCGTCAGTCTGAGTTACCGGCGCATTCCCGAAACGACTCTGTGGCATCAGATCGATGACGTGATGGCAGCCCTCCGCTTTCTGAAAGCGAACGCGGAAAAATATCATCTGAATCTGAATGCGTGTTTCCTGAGCGGTGACTCAGCCGGTGCTCTGCTGAGCCTGTTCGCCATGACACTGAACAGCAGTCCGGACGTGCAGAACGAATTCGGTATCCGGGGACCGTCCATTCCCTTCCGGGCGGCCGGTCTTGTTTCCATCATGCTGGATACCCAGCGGACGGATCTGATGATGGCCATCCGCAATGTCGTATACGCACGAAAGGAAAAAGGAAAACCGTATATGAAGTATATTCTGGATCCTTCCTTACTGCTTGAGGAAGGAGAATTCCCGCCGCTGTTTCTGACGACCAGCGAAGAAGACCTGATACAGAAAGACACCCTGAAAATGAACCGCCTTCTCGATGCGAAAAGCATCCCTCATGAAATGATGAATTTCCGCAAAGGAACGGATCATGAGCTGGTTCATGTCTTTCCGGTCATGTATCCGATGTATCCCGAAAGCAAAGAAGTGTTCCGCCGCATGAATGAATTCTTCCGGAGGCAGATCAATGTATAAAAAGTACTTCGCATGGAGTTTTGACGACGGTCTCGAGCAGGACAGAAAGATCGTTGAAATACTGAAAGAATATGGTCTTGGCGCGACATTCCACCTGAATTCCGGAATGTTCGGAGATAAGACATACGAAGGCCGGATCGGCAATCTCGGCATGATCGAAAAGCCGGCTGACCGCTTCGATCCGGATGGCCGCCATCTGCTGAAATATGTCCCCCATTTCCGGCTCAGGCAGGAAGAGGCCGTGCAGCTATATGACGGGTTTGAGATTGCCTCACATACCATGCATCATGTCAATCTGGCCAGATGTTCCGCAGAGATCCTACAGCGGGAAATCCGCGAAGACGTCAAAAATCTCTCAGCTGTCTTTCAGCAGGAAGTCACCGGCTTCGCCTACCCTTACGGCATCGGCGCAAAAAACAGCAAAGCAGCTCTGAAAGCTGCCGGTGTGACT
>JAEEGL011444693.1_pt1 | contig 13272 bp, 18 predicted proteins | sample 9134231 | NCBI WGS metagenome assembly JAEEGL01 (sample SAMN16246548, study PRJNA631951) | gut metagenome | biome: gut microbiome; feature: rumen; material: fiber-attached | host: Bos | place: Iran: Karaj | collected 2018-10 | reverse complement strand
TCTATTTTAAGCTCAGGAAACCTTCTGTCCTTCCCTTCTTGTATATTGCGCAGGTTCGCGCAGAGATTTCTCCCCACAAAACCTTTCGCGCCAGTCACTAATATACGCATATTCTTTTTTTCTTTTTTGAACACGAATCTCACCAATCCTACGAATCGTATTATTTCAAGAATTAGAGAATTAGAGAATATTATTTTTTATATGATGAGTTTCATTTTGCCGGAAGAACTTCTGAAAGTTCGCTTTCAAGATTCTTCAGGCGAAATAAAACCTTTGCAGTAAGCAAAGCAATCATGGCAATGATTGTCATATAAAAAGGTCTATTCGTTCAATCCGTGCAATTCGTGTTCGTTAAAACTTACGCCAGACCATCTTGTTAACCACACCGACATAGCTTTGAATAATACGCACCACCTTGGTACTTACGTTCTCATCCACATAGTCAGGCACAGGAATACCATGATGACCATCCTTAATCAGACTTACGGCCACATCAACACTCTGCAGCAGTCCAACCGTATCAATACCACTCAGCACAAAGCACCCCTTATCCAAAGCTTCAGGACGCTCTGTAGAGGTACGAATACAAACAGCCGGGAACGGATGTCCAACAGAGGTAAAGAACGAACTCTCTTCTGGCAGTGTACCAGAATCAGAAACTACTGCAAAGGCATTCATCTGAAGGCAGTTGTAGTCGTGGAAGCCCAAAGGCTCGTGCTGAATCACGCGCTTATCCAACTGGAATCCAGAAGCCTCCAAACGTTTGCGAGAACGAGGATGGCAACTATAGAGAATGGGCATATCATACTTCTCTGCCATCTTATTGATAGCGGTGAAGAGGCTCATAAAGTTCTTTTCGGTATCAATGTTCTCTTCTCTATGCGCACTCAAAAGGATATACTTACCTTTCTCCAAGCCTAGACGCTTATGGATATCGCTGGCCTCTATCTCTGCAAGGTTATTGTGCAGCACCTCTGCCATAGGCGAACCTGTAACGTATGTACGTTCCTTAGGAAGGCCAGTATCAGCCAAATACCTGCGGGCGTGCTCAGAGTATGCCATATTCACATCACTGATGATGTCCACAATACGGCGGTTGGTTTCCTCGGGCAGGCACTCGTCCTTACAGCGGTTACCGGCTTCCATATGGAAGATAGGGATATGCAGGCGCTTGGCGCCAATCACACTCAGGCAACTGTTGGTATCACCCAGCACCAATACGGCATCCGGCTTTACCTCTACCATCAGCTGATAGCTCTTGGCAATGATATTTCCCATAGTCTCACCCAGGTCATTGCCCACAGCTTCCATATAAACATCAGGATCTGCCAGTTTCAAATCCTTAAAGAACACTCCATTGAGGTTGTAGTCATAGTTCTGACCAGTATGTGCCAGCAAGGTATCAAAATACTGACGGCACTTGTTTATCACTGCTGCCAATCGAATAATCTCTGGGCGAGTGCCCACAATGATCAGTAACTTCAGTTTACCGTTATTCTTAAATTCAGCCATATTTCACTCAGATATTTAATGTTTATATTTCTCGCACAGATACCACGGATAGCACAGATTTTAATTCACAATACGTGTTATTTCTTCACGTATATTATTCGCAGAGAAGTTAACCAACAACCCTACACGTTTATCAAGAAGCCTTAAATATGTAAGCAGTTGTTTTGCAAACACCGGCTTCATCTCTTCGACTGACTTTAGCTCTACGATAATCGTATTCTCGATGAGCAAATCAAGTCGGAGAGGTGTTTTGAGCTCATTACCTTTGTACCGAATAGGAACCTCCATCTGGCGTTCCACCTTCAATCCACGTTCTTTGAGCTCAAAAACTAAGGCTTCTTCGTAAACTGACTCCAATAAACCAGGACCCAATTCGTTGTAAACGTCAAATATAGCTCCTCGAATTTCGTATGTCAGTTCGTTGTTCGTCATATTATCTGTGTAATCTGTGAAATCTGTGTGACTTAATCAGACTAAGTTGGGAATTCCGTTAAGTTCGTTTTGGATGTAAGTCAACGACGCAATCTTCTCCTTAGTTTCCTCCAGATTCAGAATCCTCGTGTTATTCGAGTTGAACTCATCTATCAGCGCACGCTTTACATCGCCCTCCTTGAAATACTTATCATAGTTCAAGTCACGGTTGTCAGCCGGTACAGCATAGAAGTTGCCCATATCAATAGCCTTGGCAGCCTCCTCCTTGGTGAGCAGGGTCTCGTACATCTTTTCACCGTGACGGATACCAATTACCTTGATTTCCTCCTTCTTGCCACCAAAGAGTTCACAAACAGCTTCAGCTTGGGTCTGGATGGTGCAAGCGGGTGCCTTCTGCACGAGGATGTCGCCGTTCTTGCCGTTCTCGAAGGCGAAGAGCACGAGGTCCACAGCCTCTTCCAGCGACATAATGAAACGAGTCATCTTAGGCTCAGTCAGCGTGATAGGGTTACCCTTGCGAATCTGGTCAATCCAAAGAGGAATAACACTACCACGGCTACACATCACATTGCCATAGCGGGTACAACAAATCTTGGTGTCGCCACTCAGACGGCTCTTAGCCACTGCAATTTTCTCCTCAATGGCCTTGGTGATACCCATGGCATTGATAGGATATGCAGCCTTATCCGTAGAGAGGCAAATCACGCACTTTACACCTGCATCAATGGCCGCATCCAGTGTATTATCTGTACCTATCACGTTGGTCTTCACTGCCTCCATAGGGAAGAACTCGCAACTGGGCACCTGCTTCAGGGCTGCAGCATGGAACACATAATCCACACCCTTCATGGCATACTTCAGTGTGCTCTTGTTTCGCACGTCACCGATATAGAACTTAATCTTGTTGGCAACTTCCGGCATCCGTGCCTGAAAGTCGTGACGCATATCATCCTGTTTCTTCTCATCACGGCTGAAAATACGAATCTCACCAATGTCCGTTCTCAGAAAGCGGTTCAATACCGCATTACCAAAACTACCTGTGCCGCCAGTTATTAGCAGCGTCTTGTCTTTAAATACACTCATAATATTATATCATTTTACTTTTAAAACTTCTTGAATTCCCTCTTCACTCTTAACTCTCCTCTTTACACTTTTTCCTGCTGCAAAAGTACAACTTTTATTTCAAATGTTCTATTTTCACCTAACAAAAAACGTTCCAATTAGGTACCCTCTGAATTAGTGTCTCAAAAACCGTTCATTAATGAAATCGATCGTATTCATTAATGATTTGGATGAAATTCATTAATGAACCGCTTTTTTAGGGCAGATTTGAACACTTGTTTTTGACTGTCAAAAAAATCGTTTATAGTTTCTTCCGGATTATCCGATTTTTCTATCATGTATAGGATAACTGCAATATAATAATATATATGTACAGGTTCACCATCAAGCATTTTTTAAAATAGGATGGCTGAAGTGAATATACTTCATCATATCCTTAACATTACACCGGTTTTCCAAGCGAAAAGAATCCAGTATGTCACATGCTTCCTTCAGCACACTGCCATAGAGTGATTGCTGAAAATCTTTTGAAAAAGTGAATTTCATCTATATAAATATAATGGTTATTAGTTAGCGGTTAAAGGTTATTGATAAGCGTTTAGCGGTCCATATATTGTTAAAATATGTCAAATTCGTTTCACGGCATACCGTGAAACCCATGCCATAGTCGCAATAGTACCTTTGCAGCGTCAAATAAAAATTGACAACTATTGTTTAACCCGCTGGGCTGTTGAAACACAGTAAACACTAAGTCCCCTACCAGCAAGGGGCAACACTATGGCACTAAACGTGCAATTTCAAAAACTTCACAACGTGTTAACCCAAGAGGACATCATCGTTCCTCGAATCGTGAATCAGCAGACGCTGGAATTCAACGATCTATGCGAGTACTTGGCAGATGGTAGTACCGTCACAGCAGCTGACGTATCGGCAGTAATGAAACAGATTGAGATGCGTCTGCCACTTATCTTAGCTCTGAACTCTAAGGTTGTTTGTTCACCAGAAGGTCTTACTTTCCGTCCAAAGGTAAGCGGTTCCATCACTCAGAGTCAGCTAAAGGCAAAGCTCGAAGCAAAAATCGCAGCCGATCCAACTCTCGACATTGACGTGAACCGTGCTCTGGCGCTGTCCGACCTCACCATCAGCGACCTTACAGCTAGTATCGCTATTGAACTCCCAAAGAAATGGGACGAACGATTCCAGAGCAAGGCTCAGTTCAAGCGAATCTCAAAAGCTGCAGCTGAGGAAAGCGGTGGTGACGAAAACGAAAACCAAAACGAAAACTCAGGAACCGGTGGTTCTAACGAAAACGAAAACCAAAACTCTGGCGGTACAAACCCTGAACCAGGAACCGTGAACCCTGAACCAGGTAATGGAGGCAGTGGTAACGATGGCGGTGATGGAACCGACGAAAGCTAATCCACTTTCTTAACTCACACAGATGACACAGATAGCACAGATTCTTATTGATGATATTGATGACAGTAAAGACCAATACTGCTTTGCGAAGAGCAAAGGTTCTACTTTTCTAAAGTGTATCTGAAAGCTCGCTTTCAAGGACACTTATGCAAAAGAGAACTAATCATCTATATCTGAGAGAACAACTGAAGGGTTGGGTATCAAATAATATCTGTGTAATCTGTGAAATCTGTGTGACCTATTAATTAACAACTTAAAAAATTATATGTAATGCGTAAGATAACTTTAATAATCATCCACTGCTCAGCAGTATATCCAAGTCAGCAAAGCAGCGCTAGTGACATTGACAAATGGCATATAGCCAGAGGTTGGAAACATGGGATTGGATACCATTATGTAATTCGTCGTGACGGAACCATTGAGACAGGTCGTCCATTGGAAAAAATTGGTGCTCATTGCTCCGGTCATAACAAACACAGCATCGGCATCTGTTATGAAGGAGGAATCGACTCACTCGGACTTCCAGCAGACACTAGAACACCAAAACAGATTCGCGCTATGCGAGAACTGCTAGAAAAACTGCATATCAGATTCCCCGCAGCCAAGATTGCTGGTCATAACTTCTTCAATCATATGAAGGCATGCCCCTGCTTCGATGCTATCTCGGAATACTCCGACTTGCAACCGTAAATAACGAAAACGTCAACCTTAATGACAACTTTAAATAAATAGTATTAAAACAATGAATTATAAAGATATGAATGACAATATTACACCTGACGAATCAAAGAATAAATTCTGGAAATTCGTAATTCAAACAGCAATCAACGTATTGGCTGCAGTGCTCACCGCCCTTGGCGCAACGAGTTGCATGGGACTCCACTAAACGCTACGAATTGCTCAAATTATACGAAAAGAGTCAACATCACATTTGTTCAATTGGTTTAATTCGTCGAGTAATCAGTAGTTAACGAAGCGTTCGTATTGGAGAGAGCTGGAACGGAAATTTAGAAGCAACCCCAATTTCATATTGGCTGCATGAATGTAGTTTATACACTGCTCCCGGTTACCATTGTCAAGCTCCGATACGGCCTTCAACTCAACGACAATCTTGTCGTAACAAACGAAGTCTGGCTGGAAGATGTGGTCGAGAACGATGCCATCATATGTAATATGGTACTGCTTCTCACGCTCATAAGGAATACCCCGCTTCTTGAACTCTATCTCAAGAGCGTCCTGGTAAACCTTCTCAGCGAACCCTTGGCCAAGCACCTGATGCACCCGCATGGCCGCACCTATGATAGCGTACGATTCATTCTTATATATGATGTCGTCCTTGCCCATCTTCCTCCTACCTCTATTTAGTTAAATTCGTAAAATTCGTAGAGATGAAACTTGTAAAATATATTTTAGTCAATGAAAGCTATTCTGAAGACGCGGTTCTTGCTATCCGTAACAGCCGTGTGTCTGACTTCCGACACAGCCACATCATCAATACCGCAGGCCTCACCCGCCCCGAACTTATCAGTGTGCTCCTACTTGCCCGTAAGCAATGGCCTGCAGCCAAGATTCTGGGCATATCCGAGTTGGGGGTTGAGGTCCGAGACAGGCGAATCATATCTAGCGGACACCTCTGTCCCAGCGATGCCATGAATCAGATTCGTAGGACACTTAGCGACCTGCCGTGAGTTATGGAACAGATCAATTATTCTGAGCCTTGATCGGAGCTACAGCGAAAGTTGTGGTTCCGCTTGTTTTATATTATCATTTCCTATTCAGCATCTCTCAGCATCATCCATCTTGCATCTTCTCTCCTACTTCAGACTTCATATCCGCCCTCAGATCTCGGTTCAGCCCTCATCCTTCTTACATAATAGCCACCCGTCTTGGCATCATTATTTGTTACTTGAACCATTGTTGAGCCATTAGTGATGCAATTCAAGAACAAACCCATTCAATGTATTTAATTCTGAATACCAATGACTTACAGTCTAACCCTTAGCCTCTAAACCCTGAATCCTTAACCATCAATGATGCAATTGTGAGCCATTAGTGAGCCATTTAGGAAGAACACAGGGACAGGTTCTGCCTGCAGCATCCTGCGTCATCGAATCAAGAGCCGTCCTTGTTACTGAATCTCTTTTTTAGCCAGTCCTCATCATCATGAACAAATAAACCTAAGGTATGTTTAAATAATTTTTGTGAGTCAAAATCTGAACTTTGGGCTTTGGTTCTCATGTTGGTAAACGCAATAAAAACTAGGAAAGCCTTTAAAATTGCAGCATCATATCTTTCACTAATAAGGCTACTTCCATACTGAATTTGCAAAAATCCAGTTATTACTAACAATACAAAATATATCAGATAAAGCATAAATACCACATTACTTGGTTGTATCAGATAAGAGGTCAGTTGCTCTCTATATTCTTCATATCTGTGCTCTCTGTAATTCCGCAACGGAGTCCAATGGATTATTTTTCTGTTCAGATTGTATGAGTTTGCAAATAGTATGGAGCCCACCGAAATGGTTATGAAACCTATAGTCTCAGGCAGCATTCCAATATTAAAAAAATTATTCAATCCGCACAATAGCAAAGCAGGAACACAAAAGCCATACATAGCAACAAAAAAATAAGTTCCAATTATAGTGATAAATGGCTGTGTTATTTCTATAATTATAAAGAAGACTATCAAAGGTATAAATATTACTTTGCTGATTACCTTCATAACTTTCCCTTTACGATGTTTACTAACCCAATCCGCTAAAATCAACCAAACTGGAAATATAATTATAAACAGGGACGTCCACCATTGAAATGTAAAAAAAATCCAGCCTAGCAAGCCCAAAACCAAACCTCCAACAAGAAGTATTGCTAACAACAACAATCTTATTTTTGTTTGTATCGATTGTTTCATTTTCATTCCATTATCTATATCAACCATGTAAATACACTTTATTTCCGTAAAACTAAAGCAAAATAATATGCTTACGTCTAACATCGTCCATCTGACCAATACACGTATCCATCACGTTAAAACTCCATATACTTCGCATTCTCCAGAAAAGCCATTTCCATCTCCTCTTCTACAGAAAGTAAAATAGCATCAATCATCATTGAATTCAGCGCCTTTATCTCATTCACTAGTTCATGCCTATATGCTATTGCATCTTCTACTCTAACATATCGCTTGTCATAAATAATTGCGACATCAATATCAGAGGGAGTATCTGAATAAACAGCAGACCCAAACACATACCGAGTAATGTGAGCTCGTGGCTTAATCTCTAATATCAGCTTCTTCATTTGCTTTTCCTTTCATAATTTAAGAATGCGTAACCCGTACAGTTTACGGCTCCGAAGAACTCTCTATTATCGTATAGACCTATGTGTCTCTCCTTGGCAAATTCCTTTGCAGCTTTAGAGTAACGATTATAGAAACCTACCAGGACAATGCAATCTATATCAGAATAATCGTATGTTATTTCCACTATATCTCCTTCGCCAACTATATATATGTCCGCAATAAGAACCTTAATATCCGGGCGGTCATTTGTTCGTTCAATCAAATACACATCACCATCCAGCCGTGTTATAGCTAACACAGCAGAATGACCTTCCATCCCTCTGACGAAGAAATCTCTCGTTGAGCCTGCAATATCTTTCCTCATTTCATTATATTTTCAAAACCAATAGGGAACGTTGGTACTGTGGCATTAACATCACTAGACAACTTATTATATTCAAACCCTTCACGGTGCAATTTAAACTGCGTAAACATCCTGAATTCATCTTCGTTCAACAGGTCAATATTTTGTTCAACAGCTACTTCAATTTTCCTGTTATTCGGTATCAATCTCTGCAAACACAGTCTTTCCCACTCTAACTCCGTTGCCATCTGGTCTTTTGCTGCATTTTCCGAGAATGGGCCATACTGATCAAAGATAGCTTTATTCTCCACAAAAATAGGGAATAAATACTTTCGTGCCTCTTCACGTGTTTCAAACCTAGGAGCAATGAACAAGTTCTTAATACTCACTGCGTGCTCCCTCTTCCATTTCCTGATAGTTTCCTTAGGGTAAAGCTTAGGATTTTTATCTATTGTTGTGTGACAGGTGGGACATAAAAGGATGATATTATCAAATACATCACGTTCACTAAGTGGCAATTCATCTTTCCCTCGTGGTCCGCTCTCCTTTTGACCAATGATATGAGCAAATTCCTCAATATTGGTTATTTCCCCAGTTTCAAAGAAATCAAACAGATTCCTATGACAGCCAGGGTTACCACAGTAACCTCCAGATGTCGCAAGCAGTTTCCGTTTAACCTTTCGCTAATACTCATAACTTGAATATTTTATTACTCCGTGCAAATCTATCGCGTTTGTTATCTTCATACAACTACACCCTCGTTGGCCGTAGCTATTATCCCTCACCCATAATACTCCTTCAAAAATCTCTGAACCATCTCTTGTTGACGTTGTTGGTTCTGCATCCACTCGTTGTATTCCTGCAACGCACGTTGGAAATGTTCTGCTCTCTCATGCCCGTCAATAGCGTTGCACATCTGCTCAGCAATATCTTGTGGAAAGTTATTGCGAATAATTGCCTTGCCAGTCTCATTGGCAATCTTATTCCCAATTATATTGTATAAGTCTTGTATCGTAATCATATCTTGGCAAATCATGAACCGTTAATCATGAACCTTTAACCATAAACCATCTATTTCCTGTCGCGGCATATATCACTTAATGACTTTTATTCTTTACAGGATACTTTAATCCCTTAATTAAGAACGGATCAAAGAACCGTCCCCTGATCTTTAGCGATCTTCTAGCTATTGCTACTGTGTCCTGCGGTTTTCCACAGGGATTTTCTCCATCACTCCATTCAAATAGAGCTTCATCACGTATTTCATCCGTTTCTCTTCTTTCTGTTCCAAATAATCATCGTATTTCCCATCAAGTTTATCCAATAGCAATCTAATCAACTCAGGCTTATGAATCTGTATAGGTACCTTTTCAGCTAACAAACGATTGTACAAAGGATCAACCGACTCTATCACCTGCATCATCTTCTCAGATATATCAAAGTAGCGTCCTCCTTCCTGAACAATATTCATAAAGTCAGCCAAGGTCTTATCAAAAATATGCTTAACCAGTATATTACTCATATACTCATATCCATCCAGTCTGTCTACAAAAGTAAAGTTGTTCCTCATTGAACCTGCATTATCAGGAGTTAGCTGCTTTTGAATAAAGATACATAGTTCCAGATTCTCCCCAAACTTCATCAGCACATCAGAATAGTTCATGTCATCAAAACAGTATTTTGCCAAAGGAAAGTCTTTGTGCTTCAAATAGATCAGCACCATTATTCCCTGCCCTCTCTGAAACTCAAATAGTCTCTCATTCTTGACTATATAGTTTTTCAGTCCATATTTATCTTCAATAAAGGCTGGGCGATAATCAACCAGCGATAGAATCTGAAATATCATTACTGGCTGATAAGTAGTTATCTCCGCTATTGGTGTCCACCTTTCGCCTTGACCATACGCATTGAAATACTCTTTCCCAGTAGGATTTAACACCTCAGATAAAATCGAACCATCCTTATGGTACGTAAATTCGACATGATTCCCGTCAATAAACCTTATCAACTGACCCACATGGAACTTTCCGTCAAACCTGTGTTGGTCATCTTTCGTCTGAAGGTATGTCTCTGCCAGTCCCTTTATCTTCAATTCTGGCGATGACTTGCTACCAAAATTAATAGCTTCCAGTAGCCTAAAACACCTCCCTTTATATTGGAAGTACACCTTCACCCTCGGATTCTTATGCTTATGCCTAGACATCTTCTCACTTTTCAATAATCTTTGGCACTATCAAAATCTCATCAGGCTTTAAGTCAGCCTCACTGTCAACTTCAATTCTATTTACCCTTTCCTCGAATTCTGGTTCAACTTTAACCATCAAGGAGCCATTCTTTTGATAATCCTCACACAAGAACCTCCAGAACATCGGTAGCTCAGTTATTCCGTCTGCAGCAATAATGCTAATCGTAAATACCCGCTTGTCTTTCTGTACAAACACAGACTCCTTGGGGCGATACACTATACCATTCGTATATTCTTGGAAAACCTCCCTATTTGCATCCTTGTTCGCATTAATCTGAGCCTTAGCTGAATCATTAAGTAAGGGTTCATTACAATAATAGAATCTGTCATCTATATCTTCTATGTCCTTTTCTCTGAAAAAAACTATCAGCTTTGGTGTTTTTATGACAGTCCTTCCTATATTATCAATTCGAATATGCAATTTGCACCACCTCTTGTCAATTTTCCTTGGTCTATTCCAAACAGACATTCCGGGTTGAAATGATAGCCACATTTGGCTTAATTGAGATAATAATGCTCGTTCCTCTGGCGTTCTTTTTATCACCTCATAACATGTAATCTTTTTGATATACTCTGGATGAATTACTACCTCTTCTTCACCATCAAAGGTAACTTTCACGTCTGTAGCCTCCTTAAACTGACAGTTGTTTACATACCAGTTATAGGTATCTCTGTAACGCTCTAATTGGTCAACTATATCTTCCCATGAGAAAACTTCAACCCTAAAGCGGCCATTATTTCTATTCTCAACATCCTTCTTACGGATATATCCCTCTATCCTTGCATCTTTATTGGCTGTTGTGGCAAACACAAGCAATTTCAACTCTGGTTCAAAAGACAATGCTTTTGTGATTTCAGCATCAATTTCCCCTTCAGTCAACTCAGCATTTATATAGTCATCTTTGCCCTTACATTGAATACCACAATAGCCCTTATATTTTTCAACGTAAGCATACACATCCACGCCATGTTGGTTCTGCCCCTGCCTACCATGCTGTTTGATAGTATCTTCGCAGTCCCATATCTCACCCCACAACAGTTTGCAGAGCTTCTCGAAATCTTGCCAATTGCTTGGCTTCTTCATTTTTGTCGGTGCTATCATATGCTATATCGTCCGCATGTTGCAATATCGTTGCAACTAAAAACCACTCGAGTCACTTTTTCGACGGCGTAGGTCTAGGAACTTTGGGCGCCACTACCTTGCCATCTGCAGCAGTTAGTCAAGGATTCCTTGACAACTGAATTCTGCATCAACTCGCCCTCACGGAAAATATTGTTGATATGCAGACTTACATTCTGTTTGGTAGTCTTAAACAATTCCGTCATCTGCTGCTGAGTCAGCCATACGGTATCATCCTGTAGTCTTACCTCCAGACGCACATTGTCATCCGGTTGATACAGCACTATTTCCCCCTTCTCTTCTATAGGTATAAGTTGATTATTCTCCATCTTCTAATCTTGAACTATTAACCTTGAATCATTAACTCTCAACCATTGTGCCATCTGTTTCCTGTCGCGGCATATATCACTTAATGACTTTTATTCCTTATTTAAAAACGGATCAAAGAACCGTCCCCTGATCTATGTTTTTTGCCATAACAGTATTAAATTGCCTCTGAAAGAGGATTGAGATATAAGATAGATATTTTACCTAAGTGCTTGCATTTAAGGGGAAATATATGGATTATATCGTTAGTGCTGCATAGCACTTCAATACTGGTATGGTGTTTTTTATGGTTATTGTCTAAAAAATTTCGTGTATTCCGTGTTTTTCGGATGTGTTCGGAATTAAAACATTCCTATATTCCTAAATTCCCTAGAAAAATATCTGTGTTATCTGTGATATCTGTGTGACATTAGAGGTTTTTGTCTTTTTCGATGTTTACAGAATAACTAACTGTCAACTGTCAATTATCAATTGTCAATTATAATAAATCCGTGTCAATTCGTGAGATTAGTGTTCGACTTAAACGCCTTAAACCCTCAACTCTAAACCCTACACTCTAAACTATCAGATGATAGCGTCTTTAATACATTGAACAATGTATTGGACGTCTTCATCTGAAACATACGGACCGGCAGGCAGGCAGAAGCCAACCTTGAACAGCTCTTCCTCAATGCCATTGGTATAGATAGGAGCCCCGGCATACACGGGCTGCTTGTGCATAGGTTTCCACGTAGGACGCGCCTCAATCTTCTTGTCCAACATAAACACACGCAGAGCCTCCACATTCTCATTAGGCTGGCAATCAGTCGTAGCACTATCCACCTGATGAATCACACCGGCAGCACCACCCACGGCCGTCTTAATTACCTCTTTGTAAGCATTCTCCTGTCCCTGAATGCGCACTTCGGGATCAAGCGTTGCGGCACACAACCAGAAGTTCGCATCATAACGAGGATCAGCTGGCTGTTTGTGGATATGAACTCCAGGGACATCCTTCAGCAGCTCTTCATACAAAGCCTGCACATGCTTATGATGAGCAATATGGTCATTCACCACCTTCATCTGGCCGCGTCCGATACCCGCACACACATTACTCATGCGGTAGTTGTAACCAATGGCCGTATGCTGATAGTAAGGATATGCATCGCGAGCCTGAGTGGCATACCACATAATCTCGTTGGCATCCTCCGCACTGCGGCATATCAGAGCGCCACCTCCGCTGGTGGTAATCATCTTGTTGCCGTTGAAGCTCAGTACACCATATTTACCAAACGTCCCCAGCACCTTTCCGTCGAAGCGCGAGCCCATACCCTCTGCAGCATCCTCTACCACAGGTATTCCGTACCTGTCCGCTATCTCCATAATCTCGTCAATCCGATATGGCATACCATACAGAGCTACCGGCACGATGGCCGCAGGCTTCTTGCCCGTCTTGGCGATACGGTCTTTGATGGCCTCCTCCAGCAACACAGGATCCATATTCCATGTCTCACCCTCAGAACCCAC
>JAEEGL010829489.1_pt1 | contig 13272 bp, 8 predicted proteins | sample 9134231 | NCBI WGS metagenome assembly JAEEGL01 (sample SAMN16246548, study PRJNA631951) | gut metagenome | biome: gut microbiome; feature: rumen; material: fiber-attached | host: Bos | place: Iran: Karaj | collected 2018-10 | reverse complement strand
GGTCGGTGCCGGCAATAATCGTCTCGTACGTGACCCTGATAGGCATCGTCGTTCTGAACTTCATACTGACGGGGCTTTACTACGCGATTCTTGAAAATCTCAGGACCTTCGCTCCGGGCGGAACGTACATCAATCTCTGGTACAACAGTTTTATATGTCCTGTCCTCTGGTTCAATCCGGTCGTCGCCTTCATCGGAATACTCGAGATGACGATGGGAGAGGTGTCCAATTCCTTCCTTTTCGGGACGATAACCAACAATATGACGAGAGACCTGATCATCACGATAGCGGTGAACGCGGCGTTTTATTCGGCGCTGGCGTTCGGATCGGTAATCCTCGCCGGGCGCGCCCTCGATCCGATGAAGGCGCACGGGAAGGAGAAAAAAGCGATCCGCGCATCCCGGGCCGCGTCGAAGCGCGCGGCTGCCGCAAAGGAGTAAAAAATGACTCTTTCGGATATTAAAAAACTGTTCGCGCCTTTTTCCCGCCGTCTCGGCGCAGAAAAGGCGCTGGGCAGTCTGCTTCTCGCGCTGGCCGCGGGGTCGGCGGCGGGCGTCGCCGTCTTCGTCGCCTCGCTCTTCCTGCCCGTGAAGATCAAATACCCGGTATGTATCGCCGCGGCCGCCGGAGTCAGCATCGCGGTATTCGCGGTCGTTTTCGTCCTTTCCCGTCCCAAAGAAAAGGAGATCGCCGAAAGGATAGACGGGACGGGCTTCGGAAACAGGGCGGAGGCGTGTCTCGAGCTGCTCGGCGACCGCTCGGCAATGTCCGAACTGCAGAGGCGGGATACCGTCCGCGAGATAGCCGGAGTTTCCCCTTCGTCGATCAAAATAAGGATCGACAAAAAGCGTCTGATCGCGGCCGCCGCCGCGCTGGCGCTGATAATCCTCTGCGGTTTTCTTCCGAATCCGAATATCACCCGCATAGAGGCGGCGGAATCGGAAAAACAGAAGGAGGAGGAAAAGATCGCCGAGCTGACCGAAAAGCTTGAAAAGAAGATAGAAGAAGCCGATCTCCCTCCCGAGGCGGAAAAGAAGGCGAAGGAGATCGTGAGCGACCTGCGCGAGCAGCTTGAATCGGCGCAGACCCCGTCGGAAAAGCTCGCCGCCGTCAACGAGGCGTCGGAAAAGCTCGACGAGCTTATAAAAGAAGCGAAGGAAGCCGAAAATCAGGCGCAAAAGGACGCCGCGAAGCAATCGGCAGAAGAACTGGCAAAAAGCGCCGACGACGCTCTGTCACAGCTCGGTCAGGCGGGGAGCGAAGGCGACCCGGAAAAGATCGACGAAGCCGCCGATAAGCTGAAGGAAGAACTTTCCGGAATGACCGGAGACCCGTCCGTCAGCGAAGAAAACAAGGAAAAACTGGGCGAGATGTCCGACCGTCTGAAGGACGCCGCGTCGAAAGCCGACGGAAAGCTGGCCGAAGATTACGAAGGACTCGCCGATCTTCTCGAAAGGGCGGCGCAGGGCGAAAAAGTCGACGCGTCGGACGCCGTCGACAAGATCGCGGACGGGCTGAAAAACCCGGGCGGACAGCAATCGCCCGACGGGCTCCCGCAGGATATAGCGGATCTTCTGGACGGTTACAAGGATTCGCTGACAGACAGTCAGCATGGCCAGCAGGGTCAGCAAGGCCAGCAGGGCCAGCAGGGTCAGCAAGGCCAGCAGGGCCAGCAGGGCCAGCAAGGCCAGCAGGGCCAGCAAGGCCAGCAGGGTCAGCAGGGTCAGCAGGGTCAGCAGGGTCAGCAGGGGCAGCAGGGCCAGCAGGGCCAGCAGGGCCAAGGTCAGGGCGAAGGCCAGGGTCAGGGTCAAGGCCAGGGTCAGGGACAAGGTCAGGGTCAAGGCCAGGGCCAAGGTCAGGGCGAAGGCCAGGGTCAGGGCCAAGGTCAGGGTCAAGGCCAGGGTCAGGGACAAGGTCAGGGTCAAGGCCAGGGTCAGGGCCAGGGCCAGGGCCAGGGCCAGGGCCAGGGTCAAGGCCAGGGTCAGGGCCAGGGTCAGGGACAAGGTCAGGGACAGGGAGCCGGGATCGGCGAAGGAAAGGTAATAACCGATTCCGAGCAGTTCTTCGACCCGCAGGCGTTCTCCGAGACCGATCCCGGGCAGACTCAGTACGTTCCCGGCGCCGTTGACGAAAACGGCAACGAGATAAAGATAGAAATGGGCAAAAAAGACGTGGTGGAAGGCACCGTGCCCTACAAAGAGGTCTTCGATGAATACGCCGGACGCGCCGGCACGGCGATGGAGCGGGACAACGTCCCGGACACCATACGCTCGGCGGTCGAAAAGTATTTTTCATCCCTCGGCTGAAAAGGATCGATACGAAGATGACTGACGAAAAGGAAATACTGTCCTTCAGGGACACCTGCGATTCGATTTTCGCGGAGATATCAAAGGATATAATCGGGCAGGAGCAGATCGTCCGGGAGACGGTCACGGCGATCATAGCCGGCGGAAACGTCCTCCTCGAGGGCGTACCGGGACTCGGGAAGACGCGGCTGGTGCGCACCCTCGGGCGCGTTCTCGACATGCCCTTCTCCCGCATCCAGTTCACTCCCGACCTGATGCCGGCCGACGTCACCGGCACGAACATAGTTATAAAGGACGCGTCGGGCGGCGTCCGGTTCGAGTTCCGTCGCGGGCCGGTGTTCAGCAATATCGTGCTTGCCGACGAGATCAACCGCGCGACTCCCAAGACGCAGAGCGCGCTGCTCGAGGCGATGCAGGAGCATACGGTTACCGTAGGAGGGGAATCCTTCCGGCTGGAAGAGCCCTTTTTCGTCCTGGCGACCCAGAACCCCATCGAGCAGGAGGGCACCTACCCTCTTCCCGAGGCGCAGATGGACAGATTCATGTTCAAGATCCTCGTGCCCTTCCCGACCGACGGAGAACTGCGGGACATCGTTCTTCTGACCCAGAAGAAGCAGGACTGCACGTCGGAAAAGGTAGTGACAAGGGAAAAACTCCTGGCGATGCGCGAGGTGGCGAGAGAGGTCCCGGTACCCTCGAGCGTGCTGGACTACGCCGTCGGGATCATTTCGTCGACTCACCCGGAGGCGCCGGGAGCGGCCGAGGCGGCGCGGAAATATCTGCGCTTCGGAGCCAGCCCGAGAGCCGCTCAGGCGATCGTCTCGGGAGCCAAGGTAAGGGCGCTGTCCCTCGGCAGGTTCAACGTGTCGCGGGAGGATATCGACGGGCTCGCCCGTCCGGTGCTGCGCCACAGGATAGCCCCGAACTTCGAGGCGGTGACGTCGGGCGTGTCGACAGACGATATAGTCGGAATGATACTGGAGGAAAGAAAGGACGCCGGAAAGAATGGCTGAACGTCTTTTCGACGAGGCCTTCCTGCGGCGGCTGGACAGTATTAGTCTGCGCTTCGACGAGGCGCTGAACGGCACCTTCAGCGGCGGCCGCAGATCGCGTCAGCACGGAAGCACCGTAGAATATTCCGGCTTTCGCGACTACGTCCAGGGGGACGATTTCAGACGGATCGACTGGAACGCCTACGGACGGTTCGAAAAGTTTTTCATCCGCCTCTTTCTCGACGAGCGGCAGCTGGAAACCAGGATTTTCGTCGACGTTTCCGGATCGATGGATTCGGGCACGCCGTCGAAAATGATCACCGCGCTCCGCACGGCTGCGGCGATCGCCTACGTCTCGGCGTCGGCTCAGGACAGGGTCTCGATAATCACGCTGTCCGGCGGAAAAGCCGAGGAGCTGGTGACCGGAATGAACGGCAGACAGGGCTTTTATTCCTCTCTTGAGAGGATAGAAGGCGTCGCCTCCGGCGGAACGACCGATCTCTGCGCCTCGCTGAAGGACTACCGCGGATTTACCGGCGGTACCGGAGCCGCGGTACTCATTACCGATCTTATGACCGGAGAGGGATGGCGGGACGCGCTGAAATATCTGCTCTACCGCAAGCAGCAGGTTTTTCTGATTCAGATACTGTCTCCGGAAGAGACCGATCCGCAGCTTGACGGGGCGGTCAGACTCACCGATTCGGAGGACGGAAGCTTCTGCGATATCGCGAACGCCCCGGCGGCGGTGGAATACTACCGTCGCGCTCTGGCGGACTACTGCGACGAGATCAGTTCCTTCTGCCTGAGATCGGGAATAAGATACTTAAGAGCGGGATCCGACGAGGACGAATCCGAAATCATATTCGGAAAAGGCACCGCCGCCGGAATTTTCGCCTGACACTCGGGGCGTCCCCGCCCCTGAAACAAACGTCGTAATATGGAATTACTCAATCCGTGGGGACTTCTGTCGCTGGTGTCGGTACCGGCGCTGATAGCCCTCTACGTTCTGAAGCAAAAGCACAGGGAAGTGAAGGTCCCGAGTCTTTTCCTCTGGAAAAAGACTCAGAGTCTTATGGAGGCTTCGACGCCGTGGGAACGGCTGAGGCGGAACCTCCTTTTTATCCTGCAGCTTTTGCTTCTTCTGCTTCTCTGTTTCGCTCTCTGCAGACCGGCTGTCACCGGCAAAGGGACGTTTGACGAGATAATCGTGATCATCGACGGGTCGGCAAGCATGAACGCCGTCGACGACGGGGAAAAGGACACCCGCTTTGCCCGCGCGGTGAAGGCGGCGTCGCAGACGGCGTCGGGACTGCGCCCGGGAAAGAAAATGTCGGTGATAGTGGCAGCCGACACCGTCGTCCCCGCGGTCTCGCATTCGGACAACCCGGGCGAAATACTTCGGGCTCTGAAGAGTCTGGAATGCGGGTACGCGGGCGCGGACGTTGAAAACGCCCTTATCCTCGCCGACAGTATGAAAACGGCGGGAGGCAACATGCTCACCGTCCTTTACACCGACAGCGCTTACGAAACCGACGACGGGCAGTCGCTCAGCGCCGTCGATCTTTCAAAGGGAAGAAAAAACCGCGCCGTCATTTCGGTAAGCTGCGGAGCGGGAGAGGACGGATACACCGTCCTGTCAACCGTCTGTTCTTACGGAGAGGACTGCGAGGAGACCCTTGAGTTTTACTGCGACGGACAGCTCCGGGACGCCCGGCGAGTCTCGCTCGAAGCCGAAAAGCCGCTTGCCGTATACTGGAAATGCTCCGATTCCGGAGCGTCGGTGGCGACCGTCCGTTTTACCGGAAGCGATATACTGTCATCGGACGACGAAATGAGCGTTCCGCTGACGAAAAGCGCCGACAAAAAGATCATGCTGGTGAGTTCCAGCGGATTCTTCTTTGAAAAAATATTTGCCGCTATCGGCAGATGCGAGGTCTACAAGACCGATCCCGCCTCCTTCGACGCACTCGACGGAGAGCGTTACGATCTTTATCTTTTCGATTCCTTCGTTCCCGAAAAGATACCGGCAAGCGGAGCCGTCTGGTTCTGGGCGCCCGACCGGGGGACCGAGGGCTTCGAGGTCGGCGCGAGTCTGAAGGGATCCTATCTTTCGGGGGCCGATTCGGCAGTTTCGGGCGAAATATGCAGATATATGAACCTGTCGGAAATACAGCTGGCGCGCTTTTGCGAACTGACCCTCGGGGACGGATGGCAGACGGCGGCAAACTGCGGCATGCTTCCGGCCGCGGCGGTCAGGACCGATCCGTCGGGCAGGAAGGAGGCGGTGATCGCCTTCGATCTTCACGACAGCAACCTGCCTCTTCTGAAGGAATTTCCGGTGTTCATACAGAATCTTCTTTCGTATTCGATCCCGGAAATGATCGAAGGCAGCGGCGTTTACGAGGCGGGAGAGGTCCCGCAGATCAGGGCGCTCGCATACGCGGAAAGCGTTTCGGTCGTTTCTCCCGACGGAAAAGAGACCGTTCTCGCGCCCCCCTTCCCGGTGTCGGCGTACCGGCTCGGTCTGGCGGGCGTATATAAAGTAACGCAGATACTAGCGCCCCGCGCCGGAGAAGAGGCGGGGACGCCGGTCACGGGCTTTATTTCTGCGGCGATCCCCGAAGGGGAATCGCGGATGGCCGGCGGCGGGACTCTTTCGCCCGGCTCCGGGAGCGGAGACGGGGATTTCAGAGGACAGACCGAGCTCTGGCCCTATATCCTTGCCGCCGTACTCCTGCTTGCCGTTCTGGAATGGGGGGTGTATTTCCGTGAGTATTGAACTGCGGCGCCCTCTGTGGCTTCTTATCCTGATACCCCTTGTCGCGGGGACGGTCATCCCGTTTATCCTCGCGAAAAGAAAACGCGCGCTCCGCGGACGTCATAACGTTTCGCTCGTCCTTCGTCTTGTCGCCGTCGTTCTCGCTTCTCTCGCCGTCGCCGGGTTTTCCGCCGGCAGGCGCAGCGACGTCGATTCTGTTATAATCGTCGCCGACCTTTCAGACTCCACCCGAGGCGTCCGCGCACTTATGGAGGAGGCGGTCAGGACCGGGCGGAGATATTCGGACAGAAGGACGCGCGTCGGACTTCTGACCTTCGGATACAATTCCTACTACGAGATACCGCTGACCGATTCCTTCGCCTTCGACGCCTTTGAGACCGCCCCCGACGGAAACTACACCGATATCCGCTCGGCTCTCGTCAAAGCGTCCGCCATGTTCCCGGGAGACACCTCGAAAAGGATAATACTCCTGACAGACGGGAAGGAAAACGTCGGCGAGTACCGCGAGGCGGCGGCCGTGCTGTCGCAGCGCGGGATACGCCTCGACGCCGTCGTCTATCCGACCGACGTCGACGACGTCGAAATGCAGCTGACGTCGGTCTCGACACCCGCCGCCGTTTACAGCGGCGAGAGCTTCAATATAACCGTTACGGCGGAAAGCTCGTACGAGGGCGCCGCGGAGATCTTCCTTTACTGCGACGGCGTTCTGTCGGCCAAAAGAGAAGTCCGGCTGACGAAGGGGACCAACCGCTTCGTCTTCAGGGATACCGCCGAGGGGTCGGGCATCACCACCTATTCGGCCGAGATAGTCGCGGACAGCGATTCTCTCAGGAAAAACAACAAGGTATACAGTTTTATCAGCGTTCTCGGCACTCCGCGGATCCTGATAATCGACGGAACGGGAAGCGAGTCCCACGAGCTGACGAAGCTGCTCGGAGACGGAGTGGACGTCGACGTCGCGCCGCCCTCCGCCGCCCCGTCGGATATAGCCGGACTGCGCAAATACAAGGCGGTCGTAATGATGAACGTCCAGAAGAGCGCCCTGCCCGAAGGGTACGACGATCTTCTCGACGTATACGTCCGGCAGCTGGGCCGCGGGCTTCTGGTGACCGGCGGCGACCGGTCCTTCGCCCTTGGCGGATGGGAGGGAAGCACCCTTGAAAAGGTCCTTCCCGTTGAAATGATAGTCAGGGACAAGGAAAAGCTCCGGGATATCGGTATTATGATCCTTATAGACAACTCGGGAAGCATGGGAATGGGCCAGGGAAGCGCACTCGAGCTTGCCAAGCAGGGAGCGATCAATATCGCCGGGATAGTCAAGGCGATAGACTCGATCGGCGTCATTGCCTTCTCGGACAACGCAGTCTGGGTGTCTCCCATGACTTCCGGCACCGAAAGGGAGACCGTCCAGGGAAAGATCGCGTCGATCCCGCCCGGAGGCGGAACGATGATCTACGCCGCCATGGGAAGCGCTTACGAAGCTCTGAAAAACAGCGGGAAAAACCTCAAGAACATAATCCTTCTGACCGACGGGCAGCCCGCCGACGGAGACCAGGTCTTCGCTTCCGGACTTCTCGACAAGATCGCCGACGAGGGAATTACGGTGACGTCGGTAGCCGTTGGCGACTCGCCCGACGTCACGCTGCTCCGCAGGATCTCGTCCGCGACCGGAGGCGACGTCTGCGTCGCGCAGAACGTAAACGAACTGCCCGAGCTTCTTTTCACCGAAGCGGTCAAAATACTGAACACCGGATATATCAACAACGAGACCTTCACTCCGACGGTCAACGACTACACGTCGGTGCTGACCGACGTAAAAACGATACCCGAGCTGGACGGATACGTGCTCGCTCAGCCGAAGGATCTGGCTTTCGACGAGCTGTTGGCGACCGAGGGCGACCCGATCCTGTCGACCTGGCAGTACGGCCTCGGACGCAGCGCCGCCCTTATGACCGATCTGAACGGCAAATGGTCGTCGAAACTCCTCGCGTCGGAAGACGGTAGGACTTTGATCAGGAACCTCGTTTCCTACGTGCTCCCGTCCGACGAGGAGGGAGAGGGAAGCGTGAACGTCGCGCGGGAGGGCGACCGCGGCGTCATCACCGCCGTTTCTCCCGTGACCGACCGTACGCTTCCGGTAACGGCGACCGTCATATCGCCATCCGGAAAAGAGCGGCAGATCGAGCTGGTTCAGACGGGTCTCGGCGAATACCGCGGCGAGTTCCTTCTGGAAGAGGAGGGAAGCTACACCGCCGTCGTCACCCAGAACGACGAGAACGGAAACGCCGTCATGAACAAGGAAGGCGGTCTTGCCGTCAGATACAGCGACGAATACGACGCCTTCAAGAAATACGACGGCGGACTGTCTCTCTTCTGCCGGGAGACCGGCGGCAGCGCCGACTGGACGGATATCGCCGCGGCGCTGGCGCTCCGGGCCGACCCTGTCAGCGAGAAGATCGAATTTACCGTGCCCTTCCTCATCGCCTTCCTGCTTCTCGTGCTTTTCGATATAGCTTTCCGCCGTCTTGATCTCGCCGCGGCCGTCGCGCGCGTCTTCGGACGGAGGAAAAAAGCTCCCGTGAAAGAACCCGAAACCCCGGCGCCCAAGCCCGCCGCTGCAAAAGAAAAAACGGAAATCGCGGCGCCTCCTCCGAAGGAAAAGAAAAAGCAGGAGAAAGAAGAAAAGAAGACGCCCGCCGCCCCGCCGCCGTCCGCGGAAAAGGAGAGTTCGAGCGCCTCGGCTCTTCTTAAGGAAAAGAAAAACATGTCGCGCAAGAAAATGTGACGCAGCATGAAAACAGCCCTTATATACAACCGGTCGACCGATCCGGCCTTCAATCTCGCTGCCGAGGAATTTCTGACCGAACGGTTTCCGGACTTCGGAGCCGACAGGATAATGATGCTCTGGCGCAATTCCCGTTCGGTCATAATCGGACGCAACCAGAACGCCTTTGCCGAGGTCGATCCTGATTTTGCCGAAAAAAACGGGATCCCGGTATACCGCCGGCTGACCGGCGGCGGCGCCGTGTTTCACGATCCGGGGAACGTAAACTACACGGTCATCCTTCCCGACTCCGCGGAGTCGCGCCTCGACTACGCCGGATGCGCCGCTCCCGTCTCGGAGGCTCTGAACGCCCTCGGACTTGACGTCCGTCTTTCCGGCAGGAACGATCTGACCGCCGGCGGTCGGAAGATCTCGGGAAGCGCCCAGTGCGTGAACGCAGGACGCGTTCTCCATCACGGAACGCTCCTCTGGTCCGCCGACGTCTCGCTGATGTCGGGCGTGCTCCGCCCGGACGCGGACAAGCTCAGATCGAAGGGGATCGCCAGCGTTTCCTCCCGGGTCGCCAATATAAAAGATCTGCTTGCGGAGCGCGGACTGCGCCCGGAGATCGGCACGCCCGAGGATTTTATCGATTATCTTCTGTCCTTTCTCGGAGGCGTTACCGATACGCTGGAGGATTGCGGGGAGAGGATCGAAGAGATCGCCTCCCGCCGTTTCCGGACCTGGGAATGGAACTGGGGAAGGTCGCCCGCTTTCAGCGTCACGCGCGAAAACAGATACCCGTTCGGAAGGGTCCGCGCCGGTTTCGACGCCGACCGCGGAGCGATAGAAAAGATCGGATTTTCGGGAGATTTTTTCGGGCGCGCGCCGGTATCTCTGCTTGAGGAAAAACTGACCGGCGTCCGCCTGACAAAAGGGGATCTCGTCGCCGCCGCGCCCGACGCGGGGGAATACATATCCGGAATGACTCCGGAGGCGCTTGCCGATCTGCTTCTGGGGAAGCGCCGATTGCGGTAACAAAAGGAGGAAAAAATGCTTTTAAGTATTCTGTTTACCTTACTGACCGTCGCTGTGCTTCTCATCGGGTTTGCCGTCGGCTGGGGGAGAAGGACCTGGCGCGCTCTTGTAAAATTCGGGGCCACGGCGCTGTCGGTTCTGCTCGCGCTGGTTGCCGCAAAGCTGATCGGGAAAGCGGCTTTTGCCGGAGGAGTGAAATATTCGGGCGAAACGGCGGCGCAGATCGGTTCTTTGCTTGAGAAAAGCGCGGCGCTGAAAAATCTGGCCGTTCTCGTTGCCGGAGGCATCCTGATTCCTGTCATTTTCGCTCTCCTCTTTATCGTTATCAGACTTGTCGCCTGTATTCCGTCGGTCATAATATCGTCGGCGATAAAGAAAAAAGAGAGTCCCGAATATTCGTCCGCCGCGTATCATAAGCTGATCGGCGGAGCGCTCGGCGCCTTCTCGCTCTTCCTGGGCGTGACCGCCGTCTTTTTCCCGATCGCCGTGGCGTCGGACGTCACAACCGAGCTGCTGTCGGCTTACCGCCCGGTTTACGTCGCGGTTAAAAGCATATCCGAAAACAAAAAAACCGATTCTGCCGGAGATCTTTCCGGAGACGCTCTCATCTCCGCGGCCGAGCAGTCGGCGGGGAACGCCCTGAAATCCGGATTTAAAGCGGCGGACTACCTTTTCAACGGCAGCCGCTCGCTGCGTAAAAATCCGCTCATCCGGCTGAGATCGGCACTGATCACAAGGCCGTGGGTCAGATTTATCTCGGGCGTCGAGACCGACGGAAATACCGAGGATATATACACGCTCGTCGACATGCTGGCGTCGATCCCCGAAAGCGGGATCGACAAACTGATCACCGCCGCGGAATCGGGCGGCAGGATCGAACTGACCGATCTTGATCCCGCCTTCGACGCGCTGGGACGTCTCTGTGATTCCGGGACCTTCGTTTCGGCGGTTTCGGATCTGTTGTCGGAAGCGGGAAAGGCCTGGAAATCCGGAGACGATTTTCTGGGTGTGAAAAGCCCGCTGCCCGAAGAAGATGAGTTTAAAGAAGAATTTGCGGGCCGGCTGAGCGTTTCTCTGGTCGATTACGCCGCCGCCGCGACTTCCGCGTCGCTGACCGGGGATATCGAAACGCTGAGCCGGGCGGGAAGGCGCGTGACGGGTGTCGCGTCGCTTTCGGACGCTCTGACCGATTTCTTTGCAAGCGAAGACAAGACCGAAAGGGCGTCGGATCTGCTGTCTCCCGATTTTTCGGCCGTTCTTACCGCGGCTTCGGACGACGGCACCGTATCCGGCGCGCTGAAGATCCTGTCCGGGAGCGACGGCCTGCGAAAGTTTGTCCCGATTATCGTCGAGTCGATCAACCGCCTCTGGAACAGCGTGCTCAGCGACGTAACACGGGAGGACTGCGGCCTCTGGGGGACCGAGGTCGACGCGGCGAAATTCGGAGCTCTGACCGGGGACGAGCTTGCAGCCGAATTTGACAAATACGACGAGATCGCCGGATATATGGGCAGCTTCGTCAGATCCTTCCCCGAAAACGGTCTCTGGAGCGGCAATATCTCGGATTTCGACGCCGCGTCTCTCGGTAAAGGCGTGGAAGCGATGAACGTCACCGTCGGCTTTAAAGAGATGGCGAAAAAATTCATAGACGTTCTTTTCAGGAGTCTGCTTGCCGGAGAGGGCGGCATCGACGGAGAATCGGCGGCGGACGCCTTCGGAAAAACGCTGTCGGGCGATCCCGGCGATTTTGAAAGATCGCTCAACGCTCTGATGGATTTAACGAAGCTGATACTGCTTATGTCGAAGGACGAAATCGACGAGGACGAGGTTTCAAAATGCTTCGCTCGTCTTGCCGAAAATATGGACGCGCCGGTCGCCGCGACGGTCAAGACCGCGCTGAGTCCCAAGCTGTTCTCGGGATTTGCCGGAGAAAAAACCGCGGAAAAGCTCACCGATATGATCTGCGACGTTTGCGACGGACTGGCGTCCCGGGACAAACTCACGTCTGACGAGGCGCTTGACGAGGCGAGAGCGTTTATCTGCGTGTATTACGTCGCGTACGAGCTGAAAAAAGCCGACGGGACGAAATCGATCTTCGGCGGGCGCCTCAAGGGTGCGGAGCAGACGGTGGACGTTATCTGCGATTCGGCGATCATGCGCGACGCTGTCGTAAGCCTCGCCGCCGGAGAAAACGGGGAAACGGTCGTCAATCCTCTCGAGATAACGTTTACACTGACGTCCGGCGACGTTTCAGCCGTTTCGGAGGCGCTTGACAAACGCGCGGCAACTCATCCCGACGACGGTAAAGATCTTGTCCCGTCGGTCGCGGCTCTGTTCGGAATGAAGAAATAAGATAATTCGGGAGGTAGCAGGTCATGATGAAAAAACTGCTGTCAATTGCACTCGTTTGCGTAACGATTCTTTCGCTCGCTTCCTGCGGATCGGCCGGTACCGGCAGTCCCGATTCCGGGAATCAGGGGAGCGGCAAAGGGGCGTATCCGCGCGTTACCTTTTACGACGGAAAAGAAGGATACAAATACGCCGCGTCTCTGCAGAACGCTCACCTGATCTACGACTACGGCAGGGATCTCGACGACGGCAACGGCGTCGTTTCGTATTCCTTCGAGTTTCTCAACTGCGAGGATTATCACTATCACCGCAGATACACTCTCGTCGGATACGACGAGGCGCGCAAGGGCAACCTGAACGAGGCCGACGACCACGTTGCCATCGTTTACGACAACGGCAAATACCTGCTTTACGACTTCTACAGAAAACTCATCGTCGACGATTTTCCGATGACCGAAGCCTATGAAAACAAGACCTTCCTTCCCGAGAATCTGGGCTCGAAGACTTTTCCCATTCTCAAACAGACGAAGGATTTTGAAAAAGGGACCAAAACCGCGGGCAGCACCGATACTTACTGCGAGAGGACGGAAATCAGCGTCGAATCTTCGCTTTGCTCAAACGCAAAGGGTTACGAGCTGAAAACAAGGATCGTCAGTCACGGAACGACCGATCACGAATCCGGATACGTCAATTACAGGTTTTATTACGATCCCGACACCGAGATCGGACTTTACTGCGAATTCTATTTCGTGAACGATCCGAAGGTCAAAATGGACCAGTCTTCCGGGGACGCCTACTACGAATATTCGAGCGAACTGTCGGAGAAGGTCGAGGTGACAGCTTACGAAATCGGAAAGACGTCCCCCGCTGATATTAAAGATAAAGTCGGCGAGATCATGAAGGGACACGAATCCGAATACAGACACGTCAGTTACGGCGAATACGGCGATCTGTTCGAATAAACACGGGAAATATCAATTATTTACGCGGGGCCGTTAAAAAAGTCAGACTTTTTTAACGGCCCCGGAAAATTAAGGCAATACC
>JAEEGL017031609.1_pt1 | contig 13273 bp, 19 predicted proteins | sample 9134231 | NCBI WGS metagenome assembly JAEEGL01 (sample SAMN16246548, study PRJNA631951) | gut metagenome | biome: gut microbiome; feature: rumen; material: fiber-attached | host: Bos | place: Iran: Karaj | collected 2018-10 | reverse complement strand
TCACTTATTTTTACATTATCAATAGACGTTATTATATCTCCTACTTTTAAATCGGTATCTGCCCAATCATAAATATATAAAACTTTAACACCTTTTTTGTTGACATCTACTTTTAAATTTAATGCATTAAAAGCTACTATCACCGCATTTTTATTTACTTCATCTAAATATATTTTATTTCTTTCTTCACTTTCTTTTTCCGTTTCACCTTCTATTCTAATATTTTTTGTATTTATTAAATCCCAAGAAGGAACAAACTTAGATAATATAACAAATAGTAAATTTCCTTTTAAACCTCTTACATAAGTTAAATTAAAACTACCCTTACTATTATAAGAATCTTTTATACTTACTCTACTATCTAAATTAAGAAGTCCACCAGGAGTATATATTTGATAATCTAATTTTATTATTACTAAGGATAGTAATAAAATATATATAATTATGAATTTATAATTATATTTTAAAAATTTTTTTATTTTTTCTTTCATAATTTCCTCTATAAAATATTATAACATATTAGGGTATTTATATGATTAAAAAAAGAACAAACTTAATTCTAATTTGTTTTATTATTATAATTGAAGTATTAATACTATTTAATTCTAAAGCTTTAGTATCTTCTTCAAAAGAAGCTTTAAATCTATTTATTAATAAACTTTTTATTTCATTATTTCCATTTTTTATATTAAATAAAATACTAATTAATTATAATTTACCTTATTATATTTCTAAATTAAAACTAAATTTAATTTCTAAACTTTTAAATATTAATAATAGTTATATATCTATAATCTTTTTATCTATGTTAAGTGGTATGCCATCTAATGCAGAATATATTAAAGACTATTTAGATGGTGGTATTATATCTTTAAAGGAAGCTGAAAGATTACTTTTAATATCTTTTTTCCCAAGTCCTGTTTTTGTTGTAACTGTTATAGGATACTTAGGCTTTAATAGTATATCTATAGGTTTCACACTTTTATTAATAGTGTATATATTTAACTTTTTATTAGGAATAATAACCCAAAATAAATATAATACTTCCAATAATAATAGTAGTTTGAATGTTATTAATAGTAAGAAATTTATGTTTGTTTTAAAAGAATCAATTTCTTCTTCATTTAATTCTTTAATGATTATATTTGGTAATCTTATTATATTTTCTATTATTTTAGGATTATTATATAATTATTTAGATTTTTCTCCAACAATTAATTCAATAATATCTAGTTTCTTGGAACTTACAAATGGAATAAAAAAAATTAGTGATTTAAACACTAATTTCAATATTAAATTTTCTTTTTGTGTATTTGCCTTAACCTTTTCATCTTTATCAATACATTTTCAAGCATCAAGTATATTAAGTAAATATAATATTAATTTTTTTAAAATTTTTATATATAAATTAATATTTTCAATTATATTTTCTTTTAGTTTATATTTTTTTCTTATATTCTTTAACTAAATCATTAAAATTTTAATTAATTATATCTACTCATTTGTTTCATTAATTGATTAACTTGTTTTTGAGAAGGGTTTCTCCCCATGCCTCTCATTAAAGCTTTTATCATTTCTTCATTAATTGGTGGATTCTTTTTTAATTCTTTTTTAAATACAAATCTAGATATAAAAAATCCTATAACAAGTCCTGCGATTAATCCAAATACTACATATAAAATATCCCAAAGCATAATATGTCCTCCATTTCAAAAATATTATAATAGATTTAATTTAAAAAGTCTAGGAATATATTTTCTTTTTGCTGGTTATATCTTTTAAATAAAAATAATCTTCATTTACAAAATCACATATAAATAAATTCTTAAGATTTCTTATTTCACTTAAAAACTTGGGATATAAAATGTTAGTTTTTAATAATAAATGAGAATAGTTAACGGTTAATCTAGTTGTTTCATTGTTATAAAAATCATTAATTACATGATTATCTCTAAAACAAGTATAGCTATAATTATCAATATTTAAATTTTTTAAATGTAAATTAATATTTTTTTTATCAAAAAAATTGCAAGTTCTTTCAAACACTTTATATCCTAAGTTTGAATCTTTCTTGTCTAAAGAGTAAATACTTTTAATAACATCATACAATTTATCTGGACTACTTTTCGTTATTTTATAAACATCATCCTTAATAGAAAAAATATAATAAAGTCTCATTTTATCACCTTTATTATATTTTAAAATATTTAATTAATAAAATTTGTCACATTATGTTTCTTTTTCTTTTTTTAGTTCTTCTTCAACTTTTTTATACTTTGGTTCAAGCATTACTTCTATGATTGAATTTGGGGTTATTATTTCTCCTTCTCTAACACTCGAACTAATTACATACCCATAATTGCTAAATTTTACTTTTACATTTATAAAATCAAAATACGTGCTCACATCGCTTCTAGACCAAGACTTTATGTTAGGCATTTTATATTCATCATTATTAGTAAGCAAAAATACTTTATCATTTTGACTAACTGTATTTCCTTCACTTGGATATTGTTTTACTATTTTATTTCCATTACCAATTATAATTGGGTTTATCTTTAATCCTTCTAATTCTTCTTTAGAAGTTATCGTTTCTTTATTTACATAGTTTTTAAGTTTTACTTGAGAAACCTTTTCTTTTTCAATTGTTTTTTCAATGCCTAAATATGTCCCGGTATCAGTTATAAGGCCTCTTATAGCTTTAGGTAGTGCTGCAGAATTTCTAAGTTTACTTACCGCTGCATAAATAATTATTTGTGGGTCTTCTTCTGGATACATTCCAGCAAAACTTCTCACATAATCGGTTGCGCCTTTCAAATATCCACCATTCGCAGAAGCAATTTGAGCAGTACCTGTTTTACCTATTACATTAAATCCTTTAACTTCATAGCTTTTACCAGTTGACATTCTTGCTCGTCCATCAACCACTCCTCGCATTAAATCTTTTATATATGTTACATTTTCTTTAGAAGCAACTTGACCAAGTTCTTGCTTTTTACCTTCATAAATAATTTCTCCAGTTTCTGAATTAACTATTTTAGATACAATGTATGGTTTTAACATTACACCATTATTTGCTATTACTGTAAGTGCTCTTTGCATTTGTACTGGTGTTACACTTATACCTTGTCCAAATGATGCAGCAGCTATTTCTATATTATATTTAAAATTAATAACACCATATTGTTCATTAGGAAGCTCTATTCCTGTCTTTTTTCCATAGTTAAGCGAAGTATAAAAATCAAATAATTTTTCTCTCCCTAATTTTTGAGCAAGTTTAGTAGCAGCAACATTAGAAGAACCCATAAATCCTTCATCAAATGTGATAACTCCCCATCCATAATCATTCCAGTCTTTTACTCTTGCGTTGTCTATTTGAATGGTACCAGATTTATATGTTTCTTTTCCATCATAAACTCCATTTTCCATAGCAGCTAAAAAGCTAAATATTTTCATAGTTGACCCAGGTTCATATGTATAAGATACAAATGGATCATAATATGATTTAATATTTTTGGTATTTGGATCAAAATTTGGATATGATGAAACACCTAATATTTTACCAGTTTTAGCATCCATTACACTTAATGTTGCCCACTCACAGCCAGCAGTTTCTATTATTGACATTGCTTGTTCTGTAAACAATTGAACATTAGTATCAATCGTTAAATATACATCATTCCCCTTGGTTGATTCCTCTAATATTTCGGGAGTATTAGCAATCTTATAACCATACATATCTTGTTGATATTCTCTATATCCATTTTTACCAGTTAATTCATCATTATATTTTAGCTCTATTCCCATCTCACCAATTATCTCATTACTAGCCTCATCAGTTTTAGCATACCCAAGAGTATAAGATAAAAAGTTTGATTTAGGATAATATCTCTTAATACTTTTGGTAAAACCAATACCAGGTAAATCTAAAGCGTCAATTTGTTCTTTAACAAGTTCTGTTATTCCTCTTCCACCAGGCCCTAATTCAACTTGATAAGCATCATAATTTAAAAGGGACATTATCCTTTCTTCACTCATATTAATGAGAGGAGATAGCATTTTAGCAGTATACTCTTTATCAACAACGTGATGCGGGTGAGACATATCTTCAGTTCTCGAAGGACTTAAATATGCTATTACTGTGTAACTATTAACATCTTGAGCCAAAACTTCACCAGAATTATCATATATTGTACCACGAGATGCAGTTATTACTTCTTTTTTAGTATTTCTATTATTGGCAAAAGCAGTCAAATTAATTCCATCAACTTTTGGACTTAATGCAACATAAAATAGTTTTAAAATTATTAAAGCAAATAAAAACAAAACAATTATCACAAATGGTAAATTTATTCTAACTGTTCTTGTTTTTTTCATACTTAAATCTCCTACTCTGATATAATTTTAATGTTATTATTATTATACTCTAAACCATAAGAAGTTGCAACACTCTCAATTTTATCAAGACTAGATAATTCATTTATTTTCATAGATAAACTTTCATTTAATTTTTCTTGTTTAGTTATTTTACTTTTAACACTTTCTACTTCTATATTAGTTTTTGATAACATCGCAGAAGAAAAAGCTGGACCTAATAAATTTCCAAGAATCAATAAGCCTATTACAAAATATAAAAATTTTTCACCTTTAAGCAAGCATATCTTTTTCTTTTGCATATTATCCTCCTTTATATTTTTTCTATTATTCGAAGCTTAGCGCTTCTACTTCTATTATTTTCTTTCAATTCTTTTTCACTTGGTATTATTGGTTTTTTAGTTATTAATTTTGCCTTTGCCTTTAATTCTTTTGGTATGTATGGAAGATTTAAATCGTTAGAATCTTTACATAAGTTATTAAATACTCTCTTTACTATTTTATCTTCTAATGAATGAAATGTTATAATACACATTCTTCCACCAGGTTTTAACAAACTAAAAGCATCATTTATTGAACCCTCTAATATCTTAAGTTCATTATTAACTTCAATTCTAATTGCTTGAAATACTTTCCTTGCTGGATGTGACTTATTCCTGTAACTTTCTGGAACACTGTTTTTAATAATTTCAGCAAGCTCTATTGTAGTGTTAACAGGTCTATTACCAATAATGTTTTTTGCAATATTCTTTGAATATTTTTCTTCACCATATATAAAGAATATTTCTGTTAATTTTTCTAATGAATAAGTGTTTACTACATCATAAGCAGTCAACTTAGCATCTTTATTCATTCTCATATCAAGTGGTGCATCAAAATGATAACTAAAGCCACGTTCTGGTGTATCAAGTTGTGGACTACTTACTCCAAGATCAAACATTATTCCGTCTACATTATCACTAATATAGTTTTTCATATCTTTGAAGTTTGACTTAATAATCTTAAAATTACTAGATATTTTTGATAAACGATCAAAACTAGATTTAATTGCATCTTCATCTTGATCAAAGGCGAATAAGAACCCCTTCTCATTCAATAAACCTAATACCCCACTGGAGTGTCCTCCATAACCTAAAGTCGCATCAATATAAACACCATTTGGTTTTATATTTAATCCTTCTATTACCTCATTATACAAAACACTTTTATGCATTACTTTCTCCATCAAATAAGTGCTCTGATATTTCTGAAAATTCTTCTTCATTTATTTTCATAAAGTTGTCAAATGATTCTTTTGACCAAATTTCAAGTCGTTCATTTACGCCAATTATCACACATTCATGAATCAAATTGGCGTAATGAACTAACGGTGAGGTAATACTGATTCGACCTTGTTTATCGAATTCACAAACAGTAGCTCCGCTCAAGAAAAATCTCATGAAATTTCTAGCGTCTTTTTTGGTGAAAGATAAAGATTTTAGTTTATTGATGATGTTGTTCCATTCATTCATAGAATAAATAAATATACATTTATCTAGTCCACGAGTGATAATGAATTGTTCACCTAGTTCACTTCTAAATTTAGATGGAACTATTAGTCTTCCTTTATCATCAATATTATGATGATATTCACCAATAAACATTTCAATCCCCCACTTTCTACCACTTTCTACCACTGTCTACATATATTTTATAACAATCAAAAAAAAATGTAAATATTTTTTTTACATTTTTTTAAAAATATTTACATCAAATTTTACATTTATTTATTTTCTTTTTTAGATTCTTCTTTTTCTTCTTTTCCTAATACATCTTTTCCTTTGTAGTAACCACAATTAGTACAAGCTCTGTGAGGAGCAATAGGACTATTACAATTAGGACAAGTAGTAACAGTTGGTGCTTCTTTCTTTAAATGTGTTCTTCTTAATCTTTTTCTAGTTTTACTAATTCTTCTAGCAGGTAATGCACCAAATAATTGAATGTCTAATTTCATTTTTATTCCTCCATCTCTAATAGTTCTTTTAGATCACTTAACTTGTTATTTTTTAAATCTTCTTCACTAGTTAAGCACCATCCATCCCCTTCTGTTTTAATCTTAACATTATCTTTTACGACTCTACTTGGGATTTCCAGTACAATATTTTCCCACAAAATTGGTAAAATATCAAGTGTATTTGATATAATTTTGTAATTTTTTTCAAAATCATCATCAAATCCTACACTTTCTTCTATATTTAATTCAAATGGATAATCTACATCTTCAAGCGATAAAGCACAGGGTAAAACCATTTTTCCTTTAGCATTTATTCTTAAATTAAAAACATCATCACTTATTTTATTAATTGTTCCATTAATAAAAACTTTATCTAGTTTTCTAATGTCTGTATTTTTATAGTATTCATCCGGTATTAAAACATATTCATTTATTTCTATTAAACTTTTGCTGTTGTTTATTAATGGTAATAAATCTATAATCATAAATTCACACTCCAATAAATATTATACTATAATTTACTATAACTTCAAGTAAGCACTACGCATAATGTGTTTCATAAGTATTATTGGAATTATTACTTCCAATAATATTTAAATTGTTTATTCTAAGTGCACACAATAATGAAACCAATGCTATTATTATATAAAATGCTATAACTCCTTTATTAATTTTTATTGTTTTTGTCATGTTACCACTTCCTTTTCTACATCCAATTTAACACAAACAAATATTTGTGTCAATAAAAAATTAAACAAATGTTTGACAATTTTACATTTTGGTGTTAACATATATTTAGAAGGTTGGTGATTATGTGGAAAAATTAACAATTAAACAAGAAGAAGTTTTGACAGTAATTAAAAAATATATTGCTAAAAACGGTTACGCACCTACTGTAAGAGAAATATGTGCAGAATTGAATTTAAGCAGTCCAGCAACTGTATTTGTTCATCTAAAGCATTTAATAAATAAAGGATATTTAACTCAAACAAATTCAAAATTTAGAACTTTAGAAGTTAAAGTTCCAAATGAATATTTAGAAAAAAATGATGACGTTGTAAGTATTCCATTACTTGGTAAGGTTGCAGCCGGGAATCCTATTGAAGCAATTGAACATCCAGATGAATATTTATCACTACCAGCATATATGATTCCCAAAAATAAAGAAGTGTTTTCTTTATTAATTCAAGGAGATAGTATGATTAATGTTGGTATTTTTAACGGTGACAACGTGGTTGTTGAAAGAACAAATACTGCAAATAACGGGGATTTGGTTGTTGCCTTAAATGATAATAATGAAGCAACTTTAAAAACATTTTATAAAGAAAATGGATATTTTAGATTACAACCTGAGAATGATACAATGGCTCCTATTATATTAAAAGAAGTAACAATATTAGGAAAAGCAATAGGGCTTTATAGAAAGTTATAAGAAGCAAAATAAAAACCGGTTTATACCGGTTTTATTTTGTAAACATCATATAAGTCATAAATGATATTAATAGTATTAAAACTATTAATATATTAACATTCTCTTTTCTTTGCTTTCCATTAACTCCAACTATTATTGACATCATAACACCCGCAATTAGACCACCTATATGAGCAAATACATCTATGCCTGATATAAATAGTCCTAAGCATAAATTAATTGCTAATACTGGTATTATTGATCCTCTTAAAAAGTTACCCAATACTGCTCTATAATTATATGCAAAATAAGCAAGAGCTCCAAATAATCCAAATATTGCACCAGAAGCACCAATACTAATAGAGTTAGATGTCATAAATACGTTTGAAAATAAACTTCCAACTATTCCACTTATAAAGTATATTAATAAATACTTTTTTGCTCCATAATATCTTTCCACTTGATTACCAACTATATATAAAGCATACATATTAAAGAATAAATGAAATATATCAGCATGTAAAAACATACTTGTAACAAGTCTATAAAGACCTAAATATCCTTCAGATTGAATTAGCTTATAACTGTTTGCTCCATAATAAGTAATTATTGTATTTAATTCTGGTTTATATATTAAAGAAAATGCACACACAAGATATATTAATACATTAATAATAATTAGAGTTTTAGTCACTATTGGTTTCTTTTCTCTAAATATCTTATCCATCTTTTGCTCATCTTTATACGTTTTTTCATTTAATTCATTTGTTAATTTAAAGAATTCATCCATATTTGATTTTTTAGTATCTATTTTTTCTTTTATAGAAGGGAATATTTCATTAAGAATTTTATTTTTCTTTAAATCCCCTATTTTATTAACTTTCAATGTCATTATGTTCTTATCTTCTGTTACTTTCACATCATCATTTGTATCTATTAATAAATTAAGCATATTTGTTTTAAAAGAAAATGTTTTCTTTCCAATATTCTTTCTAATAACATTTGCTTTATATAAATCATTACTATATTGAATATCATTATGTATATAATTAATATTTATTCTAATTAATCTAGGATTTTTATCAAAATTTTCAAGCCATATTTCATTTTGAACACCTTTTAATATAATTGGTTTATAGTTTTCTTCTGTAACAAAAAAATGTAATATTTTCATAACAATATCATCTTTTTTATTTATTATTAATTCCATTTATATCACTCTTTCTAAAAACATTAATAATATTATATTATTTTTCATAAGATTAGTAAAGAGGTGGATATTTTGAAAGATAAATTAAAAGTAGTTTTAAAGTTTTTATTGATTTTGCTTCCGTGGTTTATAGGAGGACTATTGTTCCCATATAACAAGGATTTTTATGAAACACTTAAAATACCTTCTTTTGCACTTCCTGGTGTTGTCATTGGTATTGCTTGGTTGATATTATATGTACTTATTTCTATTAGCATTTACATGGTTTCAAAAAAAACTAATATATTAAAAAACAAAGACTATTTATATGTGCTTATTACTAATTATTTAGCCAATCAGTTATTTTCTTTTGCGTTTTTCTATTTAATGAGCCCTTTTTTAGCTTTTGTAATGACTTCAATTACATTTATAAGTTCAATATTCTTGTTTATAGAAACTAAAAACATAAATAAAAAGGCATCATATTTTTTGACACCTTATGTTATATTTTCTTCTTACGCTTTAATTGTTTCTCTTAGCGTATATATTATGAATTTTTAAGAGTTTCTATTATGTCAATAAACTTTTGCTCTAAAGGACATTCAAATTCTAAAAATTTATGTGTTATAGGATGCATAAATCCTAAATAATATGCATGTAACATTTGACCATAGTCATTTATTGGCTTAATCTTACTATATACAGGATCATTAACAACCGGATGATTTATATATGCCATATGAACTCTTATTTGATGTGTTCTACCTGTTTCAAGAATTAATTCAACTAAAGTATAATTTTTAAATCTTTCTTTAACAGTAAAATTAGTTATAGCTTTTTTACTGTTTTTATCTGTTATAGACATTTTCTTTCTATCAATTACACTTCTTCCAATAGGTGCATCAATTTTACCATTATTTGCATCTATTATTCCATGAACTAAAGCTAAATATTTTCTTTTAACTCTTTTATTCTTAAAATCATCTGCAAGTATTCTATGAACTTCATTTGTTTTAGAAATAAGTAGTAACCCACTTGTATCTTTATCTATTCTATGAACTATACCAGGTCTCATTTCTCCATTTATATCACTTAAATTTTTAGTGTGATGCATTAATGCATTAACTAAAGTACCATGATAATTTCCTGGAGCCGGATGAACTACCATGCCACTTGGTTTATTAACAACCATTAAGTATTCATCTTCATAATAAATATCAAGTGGTATATCTTCCGGAATAATATCACTATCTATTTTTAAATCTCCTATAAATATTTCATCATCTTTTTTTAATAAATAACCAGATTTAACTCTTTTACCATTAACTAAAATGTTACCTTCTTTTATGTGGTTACTAACAAAACTTCTACTTTCATTTAAATAAGAAGATAATACTTGATCTAATCTATTATTTATCCAACTTTCTTTTACTTCCATTTTTATCACCTACTAATTCGTTTATTATAAATATAACTACTCCGATAACTATTAAGGAATCTGCAATATTAAATACAGGATTAAATATTTTAAAACTAATAAAATCTCTTACATATCCCAAAAATAGTCTATCAATAAAATTACCTATTATTCCACTTATTACTAGTACTAAAGATATTAGATAATATTTTTTATCTCTATTTTTATATAATTCATAAAAAAGATATGTCAAAGCTACAACCGTAAGTATTATAAAAAACACTCTTTTACCTTCTAATATTCCAAAAGCAGCACCATAGTTTTTAATATATGTTAAATTTAAAAACTTAGGAATTAATGCAACATTCTCATATTCTATTATATATTTAGAAATTAATAATTTACTAATTTGATCGATTAGTATAAATAAAACTAAACTTAATATTATTAATACATTTTTCTTTTTCATGAATAAATAATACCACAAAAAAAAGATATTATCTAGGTGTATCAACTAAAATAACATCTTCTCCAATTTTTTTTATTTGATTAAAAGTAATTAACATATCTCCATCATTTGTAAATAAGCTTTTTATTGTTTTTCTTTCTACAAATAATTTTTTTAAAGCTCCTGTGTTTATCTCAATTTCAGCATCTATTATTTTACCCAGCTTTTTGCCATCTTTTAAATATATTATATCTTTCTTTTGCATATCTGATAGCCTCATTTTACCACCTAATAAAATATATGATAAAAAAATACAATTTATTATGCTGAAAGTCTTCTTACATTTTTGATAGCACTTTTTTCAAGCCTTGATACTTGAGCTTGAGAAATGCCTATTTCATTAGCTATTTCCATTTGCGTTTTACCTATTACATATCTGCTAATTAAAATATCTCTCTCTCTTTCTTTTAATTTGTTTAAGGCTTTTCTTAGATTTAATATTTCATCCATATTAGTACTTTCTTTTTTATCTTCAAGTTGATCTAATAAATATATTTCATCTTCTCCATCGCTATATATTGGATCAAATATGCTCATCGGTTCTTTTAAACACATATAAGCACTTGATATCTCATATTCTGGTATACCCAAATATTTAACAATTTCTTCAGTAGTTGGTTCCCTATTATTTTCTATTACAAAATCATCTTTAAATTTAATAATTTTATATGCAGTTTCTTTAATACTTCTACTTATTCTTACTGCATTGTTATCCCTAATATATCTTTTAATTTCACCATCTATCATAGGTACAGAATAAGTACTAAATTTTACATCATATGATAAATCGAAGTTATCAATTGCTTTTATTAAACCAATACATCCTATTTGAAATAAATCATCTAGGTTATCAGTTTTACTTTGGTACTTCTTTAATATTGATAAAACTAATTTTAAATTGCCATAAACGAGCATTTCTTTTACACTTTTATCTCCATTTTGGTAAGCTTTAAATAATTTTATCATTTCATTATTTTTGAGAGTTCTTAAACTGCTAGTGTTTATTCCACATATTTCAACTTTATATTTTGCCATAATAATCCTTTCAAAATTATTATGGGATGCTTTTTTATTTATTAAACAAAAAAGCAAATCATAAGATTCACTTTTATGCTATATGTTCTAAAATTGTATCAATAATTTCTTTATCTTCTACAATACTTACATAATTTTTATCGTTCTCATCTGTTTCCTTTAATATAGTCAATTTTTTATCAAAATCTTCACCATCATTTTTAACTTCACTAGTTATATAATATGTATCCCCTCTAAAAATAGCTTGTCTTAATACTAAATATTCTTTATTATTTTCAAGTTCTATAACTTGATTTGTTCTATTCTCCATTATTTTATATTCCTTTTCCTTCACTTTTCATTTTTTCAAATATCTCATCAAAATTAAAATTTACTTCTTCCTCTGGAAAATCACTTACTGACACTTCTTTCTTTGGCTCTTCAACTACTGGTTCTACAGTATTACCAGAATTTAAAGGTGTTTCCTCTGTAAAAGATTCAGGAGTATACAATTTTGTTTCTTCTACTTCCGGCATTTTTAAATCATATGATTCCTTTGTTACATGAGTTTCTTCTGGAACCTCAGGTTTTATTTCTTCATTTAATATAGGCTGTAATACATCTTCATTTTTTTCGGCAGTTACAACCTGTGATTGGTTCTTTGTACTTTCAATAACTTCAGGCCAATTTTGTTTAAAGTAATCTTTTATATGGTTCAATATAGCTACTTCTAGAGGTTTAAATTCTTTTATTTCCTGATCACCTTCAATAACAGGGGTTTTTATTGACTCTATAGAAGCATTTACAGTATCTCTCGCTGGGCTTTCTAATACTGATTCTTCAACTTTAGGCATTTCTAATTCAGATGATTCCTCTACTACTTCAGTTTCAGTTGGAATGCTTTCTAAAACATTTTCTATTGGAGTTTCTAATACTGGTGATTCCACTTCAGGTAATTCTAACTCTTTTTTATCCTCTTCTATAACGTCTTTTTTGTTTTCTTTAACTAATTTTTCTAATTTACTCAAATTAGCTTGAAAAACAGATATTTCTTTTTTTAACTCTGATATCAATTCATTTATAGTTTCTCTATTATCTTCCATACTATCACTCCCTATTTTTATCTATTATAATTTTATCACGTAAAGTTACAAAAAAAAAGTATATTTTTATACTTTTAATAAATTTGTTAATTTTTTAATTACTTTTTTTTCTATTCTTGAAATATAAGACTGACTTATTCCGAGTTTATCAGCAACTTCTTTTTGAGTATACTCTTCACTATTCATAAGGCCATATCTCATTATTATGATTTCTTTATCTCTTTTATTTAAATTTTCTATTTCATCTAACAATATTTTTTTATC
>JAEEGL017017414.1_pt1 | contig 13273 bp, 10 predicted proteins | sample 9134231 | NCBI WGS metagenome assembly JAEEGL01 (sample SAMN16246548, study PRJNA631951) | gut metagenome | biome: gut microbiome; feature: rumen; material: fiber-attached | host: Bos | place: Iran: Karaj | collected 2018-10 | reverse complement strand
CAAACAGATGGAACATCACGAAACCGTAGATCGTCCATCCGAAGATGAGTAAGATCCTGCGAAACACGTTCTGCCGTACCAGATAGGTATTCACATATCTGGTCCAAAGCTGCACCGATGTTGCCATGGCCACGAAATAAAGCCAGGTGTCCAAATAGACAAGCGAAACGTTGCGGTCACGGTATTCGTACAAAAATCCCCAGCAGATGTCAAAGATATAATAGAACATCACCGCGGTCAGGAAATATCTGTAATAGACCATGGATGCGGGTACATCTTTGCTCCTGTTTTTCTGCAGGAAATCTCTGTTGATGATGATGTGAAGGATCAGCGCGACAATGCCGAAACTTGCGTAATACATCGTTTCTCCTCAGTCGTTTCCGATTTCCGGTGCCTTACCGGGCAGGCGGAACGTAATATAACTTAATAATTTTAACGCATATTTAATAAAAAATCAAAATCAACGCCTGCGCACCCCGGTAAACGTGATTTTCCTGCACAATTCACGGAATACGCACTTTCGGATCATGCGTCCGCACTGCTCCACCTGCACGGGCCGGACCGCGTCCGGGGCTCCGTACAATACCTGCTCGTAGATATCGATAAATTCAAAGAGCTGCGCCGGTTCCGTAAGGTCCCCTGATCTTAGCGCATCCTCCGCACGCACTTTGAATTCCCGAAGCGTCTCGCCATCAGCGATCTTCAGGCCCAAAAGCCGCAAAGTCTTTAAGTTCCGCCGGCTTTCCGTCACGATCTTATCGCGCTCGTCCATGCCAAGATACCGGATCCTCTTAAAGATCCCGTCCGCGATCAAAAACAGGATGACAAAGGCGGCCGCGCAGAGCAGCGGTATGACGATCCACCGCCATCTGATGCCTGCCCGGTCGGGATCTCCGATCTCTCCGCTTAGTGCTTCATCGCCCGGCTCGATGCCGTCCGCACTTCCCTCTGCATCCGCCTGTGCTTTGACTACGGGTGCTTCACTTTCATAAACATAGCCGGTGTAGAGTTCGCCGGCTTCCCCGGTGAGCCGCCAGCCGGTCGCTTTTCTGTAGCCGGGCGTCGGTTCAAACGTAAGCCAGCCAAAGCCTTCAAGATACGCTTCCGGCCACGCATGCGCCCGGTCGGACATGATCTTGAAATCCCTGGTGTTTGTGAGCGCGCTGTATCCCTGCACAAATCTTGCAGGGATCCCCTGCGATCTTGCAAGCAGCACAAACAAAGTCGCATAGTGCGTGCAGAACCCTTCGCTCTTTTCAAACAGCAGATAATCGATAAAATCAGCCGGTGAATCCACATAATCCGGCAGTTCCCCGGGCACGCGGTTATAGGTGCACTTCGAAAGATAGTGCTCGATCCGCTCAAGCTTCGTGAAATCATCCTCCGCCCCGGCAAGCAGTTCATCCGTAAATTTCTGCGCACGCTCTGAGAGCACAACCTTCTGCCCGTAGTAGCGCACGATCCGCTCACGGTAATCGCGGTAGGCTTCAAGGCTTAACTGCTCTTTTCTCGCGCCGCCGTACTGACCGGCCGCCGTTCTCCATGATATTTCGTCAAAATCGCCCGATCGCTTTAGCATATCCCGAAACTGTCTGTTGTCGCGGTTGAGTCTGTCATAGCGCAGCGAATAGTCGCCGTTTTTGCCGTCTGTCAGGATCAGATCGCCGCCCTCCTGCGTCATGGGGTTGGCAAGCGCGTCTGGGTATGATTTTGGCGGCATGAACACATGAGACGTACGCATGCCGCGATAGGTGATCGAGAGAAATACACTCCGGATATAGTTGTCGATGTGTTCCGGATCGTAACGAAGGATCGCCGCGATCGTCTCGATTCGGTCAAGCGCCTTGTAATCCATGGCCGATTCATCCGTCTTCACCCACTGTCTGCCGTCAAAGGTATCAAAGATCTTTCCGCCAAGATAGAGCCGATAGTCGTTATCGCGGTCGGAATGGACGATCATCGTCTCGTAGGGATCGCCTTCCACTTTGCCGTTGATCTCTGCCCTGTCGGAAAAGCCCATGTTGGTATCCGAATCCCAGCCCTGCTCCGGCGCAAACGTCTGCACGATGATCTCATAGCGGATCCTTGCCTCGTTTAACAGGTTTTTAAAGAATCTCCAGTCGTAGGGTTTGCTTTTAACCGGTATGGTCAGTGCGATGAGAAACGGCAGCAACAGGAAGGGGCACATCCAAACGATATGTTTTTTGCGGTCCGTATAGCCTTCCTTCTTCCATCTTCCCTGGATCCATTCCGCCACCGAAACGGACAGGTAGAAAAAGAACGACAGAAATACGCCTCTTTGCACCTTGGCTTCCATGACCATGAGTGTGACCAGTATGGTTAATGACAGCATCCCGGTGATGATCCGCACGGGTTCGTAGCGTGAGGCCAAAAGCGCTATGAAGTAGGCCGGCGCCGCGATCAGAAGGATCCAGAGGAAGTGCAGGTTGTCTTTTAGGAATTCGGTCTTTAAGACAAGCATGGTCCCCGCAAGCAGTGCCAGAACACCGCCTGTAAGGATGATCCGTCCCCGCATGTCCGCATGGCGCAACAGAGTGAGTAAAAGGCAGCAAAGGATTGCCGCCATATATACAGGCGCGCTCAGTTCTTCAAAGCCTGTCAGCTCATGTGTCATTAAGATCGTGCCGATCGTCAGCGGTATGGAATAGATGAGGTCGTAGAGGATCGCAGTCATCACAGCACCTCCGTCAGATCGGCATCCGCGGGGATTGCAGTAAGGCTGCAGCGGGGGATGCTTGGGGCAGGTACATCGTCTGCGACAAGATAAACCTGTACAGACAGCTGCCCACGGCTCAGTTCGCGCACAAACCGCTCCGTGACCGGATCCCAGGTATGCGTCACAAGAAAGACCGCCCTGCTCTCATAGAGGCTGCCGGAAGCAAGCAGTCCTTCATACAATGCCGCCACCGCTTTCTTTGGTTCAAAGGCAAAGGCCGATATTTGCTCGTAAAACGCATCAAACTGCCGCTGCTCGCTGACGGTCATGGACGTAATGCCTGCTGTGTCCGCTTTGCCTGCTGCACCTGCCTGACAGTACACCGTTGCCGGTGTGTTCGTCCTGCTAAAGTGCAGTGTCAGCGCAAGCACGGTCTCCAGCATTTTATTTTCGATGGGAAGGTATTCCTCGATCTGTGTTTCTTTACGTGACGAGTCAAGCACGATGGCGATGCCCTGCTGCTGCTCGCCGATGCGCTCCCTGATCATGGGTTTTTGCATGGCAGCCGTCGCATTCCAGTGCATGAAACGGATGTCATCGCCCGGCCGGTATTCGCGGACGACCGCATCCGGTTCCCTTTTCATCATGCGATTTTCACGCGCCGTATTTAAAACCTGCTCGGCGCTCTTTAGGGACGGGAGCGTGATGACATTCGGTTTTACCATGATGCGCAGGGGTTCGCGGTTGTGATAGGTGATCGTGAAGAGCCGGAAAAAGTCCTGCACCACGATCTTTTTGATCCCGACGTCATACTCGCCGCGGTATTTGCAGACCATCTTCGTCTGCCTGCGGATGCCCGTATGCGGCAGGAGTTCGTATGCGGTATCGTCCGTCAGTCCGCTGATCGTTGAAAACGTGGAATAGAACAGCACGCGGATGCTTGCAAACGCCATCAGCCCTTCATTTTGCAGGGTAAAGTAAAAATCACTCGTGCGGTTGGCGATGATGGCTTTGCCTTCGAGGCGCTGGTAGATGCGAAACTGCATGATCACGAGAACGAGATAAAGAAACGACACCACGGGGATGAGCGTCAGGACGGTAAAAAAACCGTAAGAAACCGCACCGCCGTAAAACGAGATGGCGATGAGCGATAAGATCCACAATAAAAGCAGGATGATCCGGTTTCTTCTCATCTGCCGCCTTACTCCATGGGAATTTTGATCTTAACGACCAGTCCTTTGATGATGCTGTCTGTATCTTCTTTTCCGATCTTTGCATCGGATGTCAGGATCAGTCTGTGGCGGAGCACCTGCAGGGCCACGGCTTTGACGTCATCGGGGCGTACAAAGGTTTCACCTGCAAGGAACGCCCTGGCTCTGGATGCCGATGCAAGGCTTAAGAAGGCTCTGGGGCTTGCGCCCATGACAAAGCGGTTCTCATGGCGCGTCGCGTCGATGATCTCCTGCATGTAGCCTAAGACCGCGTCACTGATGTGTACATCTTTTACCTTTTCCTTCAGCGCCACGATCTCTTCGCCGCTGCAGACAGGGCCAAGGTCCGCGATCTTGACGTCACTTAAAAAGTTCCGTGCCATATGCAGTTCTTCGGCAGCATCGGGATAGCCGATCGTAAGCCGCATCATAAAGCGGTCCATCTGCGCTTCGGGCAAAGGATAGGTGCCCAGGAATTCGACCGGGTTCTGCGTGGCAATGACCATGAACGGCTCCGGCAGCGCATAGACCTGGCCGTCGACGCTGACCTGCCCCTCCGCCATGGCTTCTAAGAGTGCTGCCTGCGTTTTGGGCGATGTCCTGTTGATCTCATCCGCCAGGATCATCTGCCGCATGATCGCGCCCTCTTTGAACTCGAATCCGCCGGTCTTCATGTTGTAGACCGACAGACCGACCACATCGGACGGCAGCGTATCCGGCGTAAACTGGATGCGGCCGAAGGTGCAGTCGATTGATTTTGCCAGCGTGCGCGCAAGCGTGGTTTTGCCGACGCCCGGCACGTCTTCGATGAGCACGTGCCCGCCCGCAAGCAGGCACGTCAGAACATCTTCCGTAACGGCTTCTTTGCCGACAAAGTGCGCGTTGATCTGCGCGCGTAAGTTTTCTATGATCTTCTTCTCTTCCATTTGCGGTCCTCTATCCCCGCTCCCGTTTGGACCATAGGGACGGGGTTCCTGGTCCATTTTCGGCAACCGGTTACTCTACAACCGTGAATTCGATGACGGGCGCTTTCTCCGCGTCTTTCTGGCGCTGCACAAAGAGCACGTCGGCATCTTCCGGCAGATCGTCGCCTTCGTCCTCCACGCTGTTGCTCTTGCGCAGGAATCCGGAATACTCGAATCCGCCGTTTTCATCTTCCGACTGGAAGATGTATTCCATGACCATGAGACCGCCGCTCTCTTTGGCGATGCAGTCTGCCTCGTAGCAGTCGTCGTCGCAGCAGTAGATCAGGCCGTCAGACGTGCGCAAAGGCTTTCCTTCCTCCGTGAAGGTATTGCCGAGATTCTCGATCTTGTCGCTGTCCGGATCTTTGCCGTAGAGATAGATCGCCGTACCTGCTTTTTTGCCGTCAAGATCAAATATTTCGTCACTGATCCCAAGCACTTCTTCGTCGGCGCCGAGCACTTTGATATAGGTGTAGCCCTGCCCCGGCTGCAGATAGGAAATGACCTCATCATAGCTGTCGAATTCGGTCTTTTGCGCATCTTCCTCCACGAAACTCGAAGGCATGAATTCATCGCCCGGATACATCGCTTCCACGACCGCCTGGATATCAAAGCCGTCGAGGTCCTTGCCGGTCGTCGACAGGCAATAGGCAATGCCGATCTCATAGTCAAACCAGGTGCAAAGATCCGCGTATTCATCCTCACCGACATAGCGGTAGAACTGCGCTCTCATCTCTCCGTAGCCCCAGCCCGCCAGCGTGCCTTCATCCTCCACAGTCCAGTCATAGTACATGCCGTCGATCGGTTCGTGATCTTCCGCGCAGACCTGCGCTCTCGCACAGAAAGACAGGCCGTCCAGGTCAAAATTCAACTGAACGAGCGGTCCCGGGAAATCCGTTCCGCTGTCCATCATGTGCCATTCCGCGTTTACCGCGCCATCCGGCACCACAAACAGCCTGGGGATCAGTTCGTTCGCCTCTTCTTCCGTGGTCTCCACCCACGGATTTGCCATGCCGACTTCGGCTTCCTGCGCATTCTCTTCATTTGCGTTTTCCTCAGGCGCCGCTTCCTGCTCCTGCGTTTGCGCTGCATCAGCGGCCGGCTGCTGTGTTCCTGCGTCTTTTGCTCCGCAGGCGCTTAATACAAGCATGCCTGCTGCCAAAATACATACGAGTTTGATTTTCATGTCAGTGTTCCTCCCGCCTCACGTTATTTCTGTGTCTTCTTCACTCAGTTTTTCGCGTTTCTTCGCTCAGTCTATAAGGTCCGATATCATGCTTTCCCACTCGTTAAGGCTCTGGCTGCCGACGATCACATCGCTGATCTGATTGCCGTGGCTGTCGACAAAAAAGCTCATCGGTACATACTCAGCGTCAAAGTATTCATTGATCTCATTCGTCGCGATCAGAACCGGGTAATCCACACCTGTAGATGCGATGATATCCTTCGCATCACTGAGCGTATTCTTGTCTATCGAGTCGTCGGGATTTACAATATCGCAGGTCATTCCCACAATCTCAAATCCCTTCTTTTTATATTTTTTCTCCAACTTCGCAAGGTCCGGCATTTCATTAATGCGTGGACCGCAGAATGTGCCCCAGTAGTTGATCAGCGTGACCTTGTTCGATCCGATGATATCCCCAAGCCGAACGTTCTTTTTATTCAGATCCGCTGCCGTAAAGTCCATGATCTCCGAATCTTGGCCGGAATCCCGGTCCGGGGCGTCATCGTATCCGTAATCATCATCGTATCCGTAATCATCATCGTATCCATAATCATCATCGTATTCTTCATAATCATCATCTTCACCGTCGCCTCTGCTCGGCATGAATTTGCCGGATCCGCTGTCATCCGCGTCGTAATAGTCGTCATCATTGTAATCTTCATCGTCGTATTCATCGTCCGCGTCGCGGTCATCATCATACTCTTCGTCCGCATCCGCGTCTTCGTCTTCAGCGTCGACCTCCTCGTAGTTGTCTTCATCGAGCAGCGCCGACACCAGACCGCCGCACGCGGTCATGGACAGCATTGATACTGCCAGCAGACAGATGATCCATTTTTTCATAATAATTCCTCCTCATTGCGTGGCTTTTTCAATTATATTTAATTTGACATGCATTCATCCCGATTTTCTTTTCTGACTGTTGCCATCCACCCACACGCGGTAGGTCAGTGCCAGCGATGCAAACAGGATCGGGCGCATGTAAAGAGCGCTGTAATTGAGCGGGATATCGATCAGTTGGAAGTCGTCCGTGATCTGAGTGAACGGAAGGATCGTGTTCTCGATCGCAACGATCAGTTCCAGGCTGATGGCGATCAGAAGACTCCATCTGCAGAACTTAATATCGTGCAGTTTCACCAGTACAACAATGAGCAGGCCGAACACGATCGCCCCTTCAAGGGATTCGAAGATCCGCAAAGCCTCGTATTCCGTTTCATACGGAAAGACAAAGCACTGCATGCCGGTCAGTGCAATAAATGAAATGATCACAGCCTTTAGGTCTTTATCGTTTTTGTTGTGCTTCGTAAAAATCACATATATGCCAAGCATGAAAAACGCAGCCACATAAAACAGGTCCAGGATCACCCTGACATGATTGAAGTTTACCGCGATGTCCAGCACGTCTGAAAGACACAAGGCAAAGAAGCAGCCGCACAGAACGACCTGAAAACCGGCAAGGAAAAACTGCCCTTTGGATGCACCGTTTTTCGACCTTGGATTCTTCTTCAAAAATACCACCAGGGCTGCGATGATCAGTAACGAGCAGACCACCTGAAACACAACTCCTATCATATTCAAGCCTCCTTTTTTGGTTTATCTCATATCATCACAAATTCAGTCCGCGATCAAAACCGGTATTCGTATCCGGCCTCAGATCCGCATCGTGAGCACATTCAGTCCCAGGATGTTCTGGTACTGTACCTGATGCGTCATCCTGTAGATCATGCGGATACCGATGTTCTTCGCAAGATCGTCCTCTGCGTCCGGCGAAAACGGCACCAATCCTGCTTCGGAGCCCGAAGTACCGCCCACCCTCCTGGCGGGATCGAATGCGACGCAGTCATCTTTGATGCGCAAGATCACGTCATCGTCTTTATGTACAACACGGATATCGACCGAGTGATTTTTCTTATCCTTTGTAAAGCCGTGTTCGACGACGTTTCCGGCCATCTCTTCAAGCGCGAGGGCTGCAAAATAGGCCCGTTTTCCGTCAATGCCGCGTTTACTGCAGAAATCCTGCACGGACTGCGCGACTTTTACCACCTCTTCCATGCTCTTCACGCTTATGTCCATGCGCTCCTCTTCCGATACGCCAAAATCGTCCGGAATTACCATGAGTTCTTCTACATTTTTCGGGAATTTCTTACGCCTTATGATCGAATAGGCCCAGATGATGACAACTGTGAGAACTCCGTTTAAAACGTTTGCAATATAGATACTGTTCATGCCGACCGATTTGATCAGGATCGCCGTAAATCCGGCAACGCCGACAACCCCGTCCACTAAGGAGAGCAGGTTGACCAATACCTGTTTGCCGGATGCCTGACCGTAACAGATAAAGTGCAGCAGAATGATACTAAACGGCATGGACAGCGGCAGCAGCCTGAATCCCCAGACCGTCCACATGAATACGGGATCCGGCGGGATCTGGTTATACTGTTGTTTATAAAACAGCATGGTCAGCGGTTTTGCGCAGGCAATGATCGCAACATCGACTGCCAGCATGAACGGTACGAAACGGTAGAACATGTTGCGCATGACATTGACGAGTGTCCGTCTGTCTTCTTCGCCGACACTGATCGAGATCATCATGCGTGAAACGGCAAGCATACCGGTAGGCAGGGCCCAGCCGATACGAAGCAGCGTGTCTGCAGCGGTGAACGCGGAGATTCCGCCGGAACCGACATACGCCGTAAGCAGCGAATTACAGATAAAGCCTCTTGCCGTCTGGTAGCCGTATGTTGCCGCTCCCGGAAAACCGACCTTGACGATCTCCCAGGTTTCCCTGAAACGAAAATGCTTCGAAAAGAAATGAATCGGCGTATTTTTTGTAAAAAAGAACTGCGCCTCAATGATCATGAATACCCACAGGCCAATGGCTGATGCGAGTGCAAGGCCGCGTGCCTGCATTTGCATCCGGACAATAAACACATAATTCAGCGCCACATTGACCACGATATACATCAGACTTGCAAATGTCGTGCGCCGCATTCTGTTTTCAAGCGAAAGAATCGAGGCCAGCTGGTTGCCGAGCATCAGCGGGATCAGTCCGGCCGCCTGCCAGAGCAGGTATTCATCAAAGATCGGGCGGACATTCGCATCCGTTGTAAAGATCCCTGTCAGATTGAACGATCTCAGGATCACGAACAGCACAATGAATACGCCGGCAATGCCGATCGCCAGGACATTGGCCAATGTGAAAACGCTCTGCATGCTCTCTTTTTCATTACGGCCCATGTATTTGCCGCAGATGATCGTGGCACCGCCGACAAGCATCATGCTGAGCGCCGAGATAAACAAATTGATCGGGTTATACAATCCGATCGCGGTCATGGCATCCGGACCGATGAAATTGGATGCAAACAGACCGGATATGATACCGTTCACGGAGCTGACCAGTGCTAAGAAAAACTGCACCGGCAAAAGGCGGAACAACAGTTTCGATACAAGCTGCATGTCGGATTGTTTTGCGTTCATCTGATCTCCCCCTGCGTTTGATTTTTACGGCTTTATCACTGCTATGATGATTTTGCCGGAATTCCTAGTCTACTTCCCGGAACTCACCGTCCACGGCTCCTTCCGTACTGAGGGCATCCCCTTCCAAAGCCTTGGGAGCGCTTTCGCCGGCATTGTCCCCGTCCGTATCGCTTCCGTTGTCCGCGTCAGTGACGTTCTCACTGCCGGAATTCTGCTCTGCCTCTTCAACACTGTCCTCCACTTCGACATCGGCCGGTCCGCCTGCATACATGCCTTTCATGTAAAGATATACCGAATGAATGATCACGCTCAGACTGCAGATCACAAACAATGCAAGAATGACTGCCAAAAGCGCCGGATGCATGTTTCCGGAGTCACGCGTGGAAAACAGCTGCCAGGACAGATATAATACGTAACCGCCGACCGCCACGCGGATCAGCAGCATGATCTTTGTCGGGAAACGGGAATTGTTTTTCATGAAAATCTCCTTTTGATCACAGCGTTCAATTTTAAACATATATTCAGTATTATAGCACATTTCAGCCTGCTCTGCTCAAGAAATTCCGTGCAAAAAAGAGCCCCGCGCTCACACGCAGAACCCTCTTTTTACACTTATATTACTTTTATGATGATTTTGACTCGTTTTTGAGAAGCATGGATTGCAGTCAACGCAAGAAGGCTGAACGGATGACCCAGAATGGAGAAACATGGATTGCAGTCAACACAAGAAGGCTGAGCGGATGACCCAGAATGGAGAAACATGGATTGCAGTCAACGCAAGAAGGCTGAGCGGATGACTCAGAATGTAAAATCACGGATTACAGTCAAAACAAGAGAACTGAACGAATGACCCGGAATGGAAAAACGCAAATTACAGTCAAGGCAAGAGAGTTAAACAGATGACTCGTTTTGGGAAAATAGGGTTTTCAGTCAACTTATTTGAGTTCCAATAAGAGTTTTCAGTTTTTCTTAAACCCTTCACCGATGACTTCGTTCGATTCCATGATCACGAAAAAGCAGTCCGGATCCACCTTTTTGGCGAGCTTACGGATGCCGTACATCTGCTTGTTGTTGCAGGCGCAGAACACAACGTCCTTGTTGTCGCCCGTGTAGCTGCCGATGCCGCTTAAGATCGTGGAACCGCGGTCCGTTGTGACTGAGATGGCGTCGCACATTTCCTGCCCTTTGTCGGTCACGATCAGTGTGACTTTGCCGCTGGATGTGCGGTACAAAAGTTTGTCGACGACCACAGCGATGACGACCGCGATCATGGTGCCGTAGATCAGGCTGTCAATGTCTTTGTAGACAAACACGGTGCCCGCGACCACGACGATCGCATCCAGCACAAGCACGATGTTTCCAAGCGACACATGCGGGATCTTTTTGCGGATCGCCATCATCAGAAAATCCGTCCCGCCGGTCGAGGATTCGCGCATGTAGATGAGGGCATAGCCCAGGCCGGAGATTGCGGAACAGCACAGTGCCGCGAGCAGTTTGTCGCCCGTGTACACCGGAAAAAGCGGCGCCACCGTATCAATGATCACGGACGTGATGGCGATCGATTTGACGGACTTGATGAAAAATCGCCTGCCCATCTGTTTGAAACAAAGCAGCACAGCCGGGATATTCAGGATCAGCACGGTCGTTCCGATCGGAAAGCGGAACAGCTGGTAGAGGATCAGCGCCACCCCGTTAAAGCCGACCATCGGGAAGCCCTGCGCCGCCGCGAAATTATACACGCCGGCTGCGATCAGCACGCCTGCGATGATGTCCACCACGATATCGACGAGCAATTCTTTGACGCTGATCTTCTGCGACAGATACGCGATCATCGATCTGCCCGGCAGCGTCTGCTTCGCGGATTTCTCCCGGTTGTTCTGGGTCTCCGCCTGCTGATCCCGGGACTCGCTTGCCGCTTTCGTCTGTTTGAATTTTCCCATCATGTTTCCTCCTGTCTATTCCTGTCGATTTGCATGTCATTTTTCGATTTTTACAAAATGACATGCATGTTCTGCGAATTTAATGCATGTCATTTCTCGATTTTCTCAAATTGACATGTATCGCGCGCGAAAAAAGAAGAGCCTCCGCGATTATCCGATATAATCCGCACGAAGCTCTTCTCATAATCATCATCAACCGACAAAACCCTTCCTTCATCGGTACTCTTATTTTACAAAATTTAACGTGTGAAAGTCAATATCATTTCTTCACGGCTTTCGGCGTGATCTTAAACAGCAGCTCAGTCATGATAAGCATCAGCAGTGAAAAGAGCATCATATAATAAGGGTAAAGCGCAAGGCTTACGTACTGTGCGATCAGACCGAAGAGCGGCGGCATCAGGGTGGAGCCGAGATATGCGCTCGCCATCTGGATGCCGACGATCGCCTGCGAATTCTCCCTGCCGAAATTCGCGGGTGTAGCATGGATCACACAGGGATAGATCGGTGCACAGCCAAGACCGATCACGATCAGCCCGATGAGAGCAACGATCTTTACGGGAACCGGGAGCAGGACCATGACATTGCCGATGATCGTGATCACGATCCCGATGCGGATCATCTTCCGGTCGCCAAAGCGGTCCGCAACGAATCCGTTTAAGAATCTCCCGACCGTGATCCCGATGAAAAAGAGGGAAGCGAATCTGGCCGCTGTTGTCGTATCCACGTTTCTGATGTCAACCAGATAGCTCGAAGCCCATAAACCCGCCGTTGTTTCCAGCGCACAGTAGCCGAAAAAAGCAAGCAGAACATGCGGGACGCCTTTGATTTTGACGGCATCAAATAAGGATAAAACCTTCGTTCCGGCGGCTTCTTCCGCTTCTGTGTCACGCTTCTTCCACAGCGGCAGAGAGAAGAACAATATGACCGTGAGCACAACCTGAAAGACGGAAACGCTGCGGTAGCCCATGTTCCAGCCGAGATTTCTCTGCAGGCAGAAGCCCATGATATACGGGGAGATCGATACGCCGACGCCCCAGAAACAGTGCAGCCAGCTCATGTGTCTCGAGGAATAATGCAGCGCCACATAATTGTTGAGCGCAGCATCCACCGCGCCTGCACCAAGTCCGTATGGCACTGCAAAAAGGCACAGCAGGATCACACTGTGCGAGATCGAAAAACCAAACAGCGCCACGGCTGTCATGGCAACGCTTAGGGCCGTCACAAGGCCTGCCCCGAGTTTCCTTGTCATGCGGTCCGACATAAGACTCGATACGATCGTGCTGCCTGCAATGATCATCGAGATCGCACCGGCAAAGCTGAGCGGTGCGCCTAAGTCCGCATGCATGACCGGCCAGGCCGAACCCAGCAGGGAATCCGGCAGGCCGAGGCTGATGAACGCGATATAGATGATCGCGAGTAATGCCGAATACATACAAAAACTCCTTTGCAATGATCGATCTTAAGATTCGTGATTCTACTTTATCTTACCCGTGCGCCATTTTCAATATCATCCATGTGTATTTTCATGGCGATCTGTGATATGATATCCGAAGAAAATCACACGGTAATAATCATGTTTAGATCCATTCCGATAAAAATCATAATCTTTACGGGCGCCTTTGCGGGAGTTCTGGCCCTCCTTTGCACTGCACTGGTGCTGACGGCTCTGATCCCGCAGGATACGATCCGTGAAAACAGTCTTGCGTCCGCACAGGTTCTGTCTGATGGCGAAGTGTTTCCGACCATGTTTAAAGATGCGGAAGGCAGCCGGATCGATCATT
>JAEEGL012638469.1_pt1 | contig 13273 bp, 16 predicted proteins | sample 9134231 | NCBI WGS metagenome assembly JAEEGL01 (sample SAMN16246548, study PRJNA631951) | gut metagenome | biome: gut microbiome; feature: rumen; material: fiber-attached | host: Bos | place: Iran: Karaj | collected 2018-10 | reverse complement strand
GTAGTAGTATTCAGCGGCTATGCTCTTTGCCAGTTCCTCCGTCACTTCGTCCGTCAGCCTCTCCTTGCACCCACAGAAGCGTGACACATTGTTGAGCTGCGGTATCAGCCACATCACTGCGGTATTCTTGCCATAGGTGGCATTGATAACCGTCAGTGTAGGAGCATCACCGAAGAAAGCCTTGTCAGGGTTCTGTGCTGCATAGGTCTGATAGATGGGCGACATCTGATGCAGAAACTTCTCACGGTTGCCGTATCGCCTACATACCGCCTCCATCTTCCTCTGCAAGTTGCCTGATACGCACTGCAAGACGTTCTTCTTGTTCTCTTCGCTCTTGGGTTGCACGTAACTCTGGTGCAATATATCCGTTACTGTTTGTACTTGTGCCATAATTATTGTCGTAGTTACCATCTATAACCTTGGGGAAGTTGTTAGGTCGTATTAGCCAATCGAATGTTGCTACAAAGCCTCTGCCGTTGCGACCATTCAAAAAGTCCGATGCTGCAGCCTTGTCAATCATTTCTAAGATTGCATCCTTGCCGTATTCCTTTACCCTTGCCATCAGCCACTCACTACGCTGGTTATTAATCTGTCGCACCTGTTTAATTGCCTTATTTGCCATCTTCTCATTGAAATACTGCAATACAACATCCTTGAATGACTTAGCCTGCGTCAAATCAGCTTTGCTGTTTGACGTACCATCTAATTTATTAGATGGTTTAATATTAATAACATTATTATTATTAACATTATCATTTACATTATCATTATCATTTACATTATCAGCGATATTTGCGACCTTTTGCGATACACTTTTCGCATTTGCGATGTTTGCGACCTTTTGCGATGTTTGCGACCATCTCGTCTGGTTTCCTTTTTTTCCAGCCTCGCTACGCTTCTTTTTAATCTCTTCATACTTAGAAGCATCTATGTCGAATTGTTGCCGAAAGAACGCCCAGGCCATTGCCAACATAGGGTCGTCATCTATCTCTACTGTATCACCCTTCGCATAGAGAAATAAACAGTCTAAGAGTCTGCCTTTCTGCTCTAAACTCAACATATCGCCAACAGCATTATACTGCGTAACGTGCAAAACAAAACTATCTTTCATTGTACAATGTTATTTAGTGTAATCATATCAGTACAGATATGTCTTATATTTCTCCACCTCTATTGAGAGTGCTTCAAGTTCCTCAACCTTTGTCGCTTCCGGCAGATATATACCAACCTCACTTGCTGCCCAGTTACGAAAACGCTCTATCGCTACCGTCATTTCCTCTGTGGTGAGGTCTGCTGACGAGCGCAAGTATGTGACATTACCAAGGTACTTATCCTCTCTGTTCCTTACGAACAAATCAGGGTTGCACAAATACTTGTAATACCTCTGCTTAACCCATTCCAGAGTGTCACCTGTCTGCGATGCGAAGTAACCGAGGAGCAGATGCAGGTAACTGTTCTGAGCTATCGTGCGTCTCATTCTGCGCTCCGTGATATTAATCTTTGCGCCTTTCTTGATAAGACTATCAAGATATGTCCTGGCACACTGCTGGTCGAATGTGTTAGTAAGGTTGTATGTCATTGCTTGTATATCTTAAAAAGGGCTGCCTCATAGGTCGGATGTACGAAACACTATGACTAACTAAAAATCTACCCTCATTATGAGGACAGCCCCTTACTTTGTTATTAGAATGGTACCGGTTCTGGCTGTTGCCCTTGTGCCGGTGCGGCCTGCTGGGTCTGTTGCGGAGCATACTGCGGTGGTGCTACCTGCTGCATAGGCTGCTGCGGTGGTGCTTGCATCTGTGACTGCATCACGTAAGGCTCTATCCTGAATGCCCTGAGCGTGTTGAAGAACATTTCCTTGCCATCCTTCTCGTATGCCCTGCCTTCAACTGCGAAAGACACCCTTACACGGTCGCCTATATTGAACTTGTCAAGCTCTGCGCATTTCTGTTGTGTTACGTCGAACTGCACGAAGTTGTCTGCAAGTGGCTCGCCTGTGTCCTGATTGAAGCGGTGCTGCACCAGTACGAAACTCCTGCGCTGGAAGTTGCTGCCGTTCTTGGTTGGAATACTCTCTGTCTGCCCTATACGGTGGACGTTACCGATAATCTCATTTGCCATTGTTCTTTATTTTATTGTTATACGTAATTGTGGAGTTGTAGCTGTTAGTTTGATATACTTGTCATATAACTCCTTGTTGTCTTTCTGGAAAGCCTTGCCGTCAAAGCTCTTGCATTCTGTCGGTGGCACATATGTTATCTTCACTCCGTCACATTCAGCAGTCTTGTCTCCTGCCTCTACCATCTGTTTAAGGAGCTTGGCTCTTACCGCATCATACTCTTCTGTAAGTGCATCTATACGGCTTTTAAGTGTGCGCAATATAGGTGTTACCTCTGCGATATAGTCGGGAGTATTGCTCTCCACCTCAAAAGGTTGGTCGTTCAGGTATGCCTCAATGAGTGCCTTTACCTCTTCCTCAGTGTGCATCCTTACCTCTATAAGTTCGCAAAACTCTTCACGCACCCATATACCGTATAATTTCTCTACCTTGACATCAGGATTGGCAAGATGGAAGAAATATGCGTATATGCTCAACTGCCAGCTGACACTCTCTGCATCAAACTTCTGCGTAGTCTTAATGTCGGCAAGCAATACACCACCCTCACTGCCGTGGAATACAAGGTCTATCTTGCTTGCAAAGTGTTCGAGGTCGCTGACGAGATATTCAGAGGTGAGGAAAACAAGATGTTCACGCTCCTTCATCTGTCGGTAGTTCTCTCCTTGTCGTGTGGTGAACTCTGTTTCTAATTCCTCTGCTATCTCTATGTCATTATGTACTGCCGTACCCTTTGCCGCTGCCGCCTCAAGTATGTGCTGAGGTATGCCTGCGTACTTGTCAGGGAATATCTTGTGCAGGAGTGTCTGGGTAATGCCTTGCAGCATCACTCCAGTCTCCGTGTTGGTGTACGTATGACTATCTGCATCAAACGTAACAGGTAAATCAATCAACTTAATCATAATGTCACTTGTTTCTTCCTTGCTGACAGTGCATCAATGAACTCCTGCACGTTGCCAAGCTGTTGTTTGTAGTCGTTATAGATACGTTTGAGGTCGTCTTTTGTCTGAGCCTGCTCAATGGCTGGCAAAGCGTACACCCTCAATACTTCCTCCTGCATCATGTCTGGCTTCTGCACAGGCTTGACCTGCTTTGCCTGTTGCGGTTGCACCTGTTCTTCCTGCTGAGTTTCATCCGTTATCATCGGCATATCCTCTCCTGCATAGATATTGAGACCTAAACCAAACATGGCTATATTCTTAGTTAGACATCGCATAATGGTCTTGTTGATGTCGAACATAGTAGCTGCAGGAACAACCTTTTCTTCGTAGGCGTTCTTGTATTTGTTATATACCGTGTACTTGTATGCACTGCGTTTCATCGCCTTGTTGGCTGCATCCATCACAGGCAGCCACATCGTCAGTCGCTCGCCTTTGATGGTTACGGCCGTGCGACACATAATACCGAAGTCTGCATCCTCGAACCACTGATGACCGTGTTCATCCTCCATCACCTCATACGTTGCGTCCGGATAGCGACTCTTCACTTCTGACCATGCCCAAGGCCATGACAGATATTTCAAGTTCTGTTTAGCCTCAACATGATTGTTCACGTCTATGCCGCTGAGGGTAGTGAACACTTCCTGTACCTTCTTTTCCATAGTCTTAATTGTCTTTTAGCTGTTATACATTGCCTGCGAGTATGGCACTGAGCCATACTAAACAGATAAACATTGCGAGTGTTGCAGTTGCAAACACTACATCGCAGATTTTTTTTCTTGTTGTCATTGTTATATATATAATTGGTTCTTTTGCTCCCCACGTGAGACTCGAACTCACGTCCTCCGTCAGTCTGTCTTTGAGGACACTTGACGGCTTATGCTGCCTGTTGCACCAGTGGGGTATTACCGTAAGCAAGCTGTCTGAACGACTTTGCAGCTGTTGCCGCATCCTTGCCTCTCGCTTACGTTTATTAGTCACTGTGTGGGCATCTGCCCACGTTAATTCCTTTTTTATTCTGCTATAACCAAAATGTCAAAGAACGTCTCTTTCTCTCTATGGTGTGTGCCTCGGTTCAACCGTACCGCACATTGAATTTACTTCTGTGATAGATGTCGCATCAGTTCTTCTGCCGATGCAAAGCACTTGCTCTGTTCTATGCACTTAAAATTGCCATCAATCTCTATGGTATAGATAACTGTAAGCTGCATATCCTGTGTTGCGCCGACAGACACTCTGGTTATTGGTGCATTGATAATCTTCAAGGTGTCAGTATCTACCGTGTAGATAACATCACCGATGTTGTAATTAGTTGTTATAGTCATGGTTTTTTGTTTTTAGTGGTGGGGCTTATACCCTACCGTAGTTAATTATATAGTTTCTGTATCTCTCTGTCTATCGCCTTGATGTCATCAGTGTCTATGTCATAACACTCGCCTTCTGCATCTACCATTGCGATGTCATCTATCGTGATATTGTCAATAACATACTCGCTATCGTCAGGCAAATATGGGTCTCTGTGGCTGCAGGGTATCTCTACCATTGACATTGTGCAGTCTAAAAACACTATGCCGTTTTCGACCTCTATCTCTATGTCTTGCCAAGACTGAAATATCTTGTCAGCCTCATAGCACTCTTTCATATCTATTGCAGCCTCAGCAATTTTCTTTATGTCTTTATCTACCAGTCTCATATTATCTCTTTTAATTTAAGTGTAGTAACTAATGTTTTGATTTCTGCCATTGAATAATACACCGGAGAGTTTTGTTTATCTCCACACTTCACAGGAGTAAGCAATCTTGCATCTACCCATCTTTGCAACATTACAGGTCTATATCCTAACCGTGCAATATACTTCTTTGCGTATGCCTGATTTACTCTGTCGTCTTCCGGTTCGATACTCCTGCGGTATCTCTGTACACCAGCATCAACAGCTTGTTCAACGAATGTAAGCAATTTGTCCAGTGCTATATCCATATTATGCAGTCCTTGTTACAATGATTATCCTTTTCGTGCGGTCAACTTTTGTTTTGAAAGTCCTATTCAGTTCGAGCCCTTTCGTACACGCCAATGTACGCACAGAAAATAGTTTATCAATGGGGTATTTAACTTTTTCTCCTACCCTTAATTTTTGCAGTATAGGTGATATTGCTTTGTATCTTTTCTCCATTTTTATTTGCAGTTTATTTAATTATTTATTAACTTTATGATGCAAAGGTAATCAAAATGTAGATAATCTACAAATTGTAGATAATAAAATATCGACATTTTGTAGTCTTTTAACATTTATGTGTAATTATAATTAAAAATAATCAATTATGGACAAGACATCAATGTTAGAGGCTCTGATATATCATTATTCGGATGGTAATCAAGCACGGTTCGCAGCTATGCTGGGCATACCGGCACAGAATGTAAGTGCGTGGCTTAAACGCAACACATACAATGCAGAACTTATATATGAGAAGTTTCCTGATGTGTCAGCTGCATGGTTGCTATCGGGAGAAGGAGAAATGATAAGCAATCAACAAAATGTAGAGACAAAAAAGAGCGACAATGAGATTTTAGAGCTGTGTAAACAACTTGTTGCAAATTACCAACAGCGTGACGATGTTATGAATAAGTTAGTATCAATAATAAACAAGAAATAAAATGTTATATATTAAAACTTTCTTTGCAAGTATAGCTATTCATATAGTGCAAAGCGTTTTCTTCTCAGCGTTATTGTGGGGTGCTAAATGGGTTTTCAGTCTGTTATCTATTGGGAAGACTCCAGGCTGGAAAGAGTTTATCTGGGGAAGTGCTGGCATATTCCTTCTGCTTTTCCTTTGCACTACATATAAATTTATAAAAACTTTATACCATTGTAAGAAAGAGCCTATGTTTAGGCAGATGCACATTGAGACTGGTATCAGTTGGGAAGAATATCAAGCATTAAGAAGAAAGCGATACGCTAAATAAATTTCCGTAAAATTTCCGCAAAAGCAAAAACACTATACCGCCAGACATAAGCAAACACAAAGGATTAGCAGTGATACAACATAAGGATTGTGGTTCTGAATGTCGTGGGTTCGAGTCCCACCGGGCACCCCTCAAAAGCAAATCCCTGCAAACATTACGTTTGCAGGGATTTATTATTTTAGGCTGTCGTTACGCTATATATTCACAATTGACACTTTGCTCAAAATTCAGCCTTTTTGCTTACACTTTGATTTTTATAACTTCCATTTCCTTGCAATAATATTCAGCAACGGGAATTTATATTCGTACACGCAATTCTACGTACATTTGTAACTTACTGATAATCAGTAAAGGCTTTTTTGAGTGCTATCTTATTGCCCTGTAAAAGCTATCGTTTTATATTATGAAAGCTATCATTTTGCGTTGTCAAAGCATAGCTTTTACAAGTTAAAAGCTATCATATCACACTGTAAAAGCTATGCTTTGATACTTCTGGATGTGTTTTTACCCTAAAACACACCTAAGGAAGTGCCGTCAGAAACTCTATTTTGAGTTTTCTGACGGCGCTTTTCATTTTTACATTTTGTAAAGAGAACAACACATAAAGTGTCAAAGTGAAATTATCACATCTCACTTTTCTTTCTCCCACAGATTACAGATATACACAGATTATTTTCACTTTTCACTCGGCACTTACAATGCTTTTCTTGCGCTCCGTGGGTGCTCAGGCGCATAGCGGAGTCCGAAAGCTGTAAGCCGACAAAAAGAACTCTTATTTCTTCGCTCGACAAATAGTGACGATTGCCTAAGCAAGCATTTACGCTTAAGCTGTGCTTAAAACTTATAATTATATGTCCCGTTCACTCCTACACAGGTAGGGACCTGGAAAAGTATCTTCTGGAGAGGTTCGTGCGGTGCTTCTATTTCCGGGTGCGTACACATAGGTTAAAGTTTTATAAATATATGTATAAATATGTTAATTATTAGGGGGGGGGTAGAAAATTATTTGTATATTCGCAACACAAACACAAACGAAAAACATTTACCATAGACTAAAACAATTATTCACTATAATTCATTAATTTAAAACAACAAACAATAACACAGAAAAGAAACAGAAACAACAAAAAAATACCAGAGAAACAAAACCTTTTGTTTAATCTAATTTAACACGAATTTGGCGAGAATCGCCGTTAGTCTAATTTTCCTATTATTAATACCTAACTTATTAAAAACACTACAACTATGAAAAAACATGTACTCTCAATACTCGTGCTGCTCGCAGCAGTAGCCACGGGCGCAATGGCACAGACTACCTACAAAGTCTCTGTGAAGGAAGGCACCGAGGATGCCACCAGTTGGCAGGGCAAGGCCGGCGAAGGCGAGTATCAGGCGCTACCTCTTGAGGGCGTAGCCGCAAACACGGCGGTCAGCGTCAAGTACAACGGCACGAAGAAGGTGAAGAGCGTCAAGGCTGTGAAGAAGGCTGCCGCTCCGGCTTACACACTGCTCTCTGCCGCCACAACATCTGACTATGGCAAGGTGGTGTGCGCCGCAGGCCATCTGCACGACGCGAAGACCGCCGTGCCCACAGGCTGCACCGCCGTCGGCATCCTCGGCAAGGTGACGGAGACGGGCCACGGTCTGATTCTGGCCCTGCAGGACGCTACGCAGCAGTCGTGGAACACCATCAACGGCTGGACCTCTGTGACCACCTACGCCGGCACCACGCTGAAGCAGCTGCCCGACGATGCCGCACGCGGCGCTAACCTGACGAGCTACACCACGCTGGGCAGCACCACCGTGTCGAACTGGTGCGTGGCGCAGAAGAGTGACTATGAGGCGATATTCACCAACCTCGGCTCGACGGGCACGTCATTTGATGCCAATGTGAATGCCTACATCACCACCGGTGTCGGCGGCACGGCCATGGCTAGCTACTATTGGTCTGCATCGTTGGACGAAGACGGCTGGGGTTGGAGCTTCTGGGACCCTTATTGGAACGGCGGCAATAAGGGTAACCCCCGCAGTCTCAGGCCAGTCCTCGGCTTCTGACCTATTTCCCGCTCCGCACACGCGGGACAGGCACCCTGTGACCTCTAGTTAACGATAAAACGACCCAGTGAATCAGGGGACTTGCTTTGGCAAGCGACTTCGTCGATTACTCTGATCCGTCAGAGAGGCCCCGCGCACGGCGGAACCACGCCCGCACAGCTCCCACGGAGAGGGCGGCCTCCCCGCACGAAAGAACAACAGATTCAGAAAAAAGACGACTCGGAATACATGGACATACCCGTCATGCCACCCCCAGGCACCGACACCCAGGCATCGCCATATCAGAGCCGTCAGACAAAAGAAATAACATAAAATAACATAAAATTAAAACATTAAAGAACAATGAAACATAGATCCCTATACATCATGGCAATGATGATGACGGCAGCGACGGGCGCATGGGCACAAAGCACAGACCCCATCAAGCTGAACTACGACGCTACGACCGGCGGTTGGACCTACAGTCAGCCCGCCTACAACGTGGAGCTGCATGTGACGTACAAGACAGACTTGACGCTCACCGTCAATATCAACGGCTGGACATTCGGAACCACAGCCAGCACGCCTACCGTCAGCGGCAACGAATCTGGCGGCGCAGTGACCTACCAGTATAAGAAGAAGGATGCTGCAGACGAAAACTACAGCGCAGACGTCCCCACGACGGTCGGCAACTACACCATCCGCGCTACCGTGGCTGAAACCGACGACTATGCCGACGGCACAGCCACCACCGACTTCGCCATCACTGCAGCCGATATCCCTGCAACAGCCATTTCTCTCCCAATAGCCAAGACGTTGAACTTCAACGGAAAGGAACAGGAGCTCATCGAGGCAGGATCGGTGGCTGGAGACATTGGCACGATGCAGTACTCGCTCGACGGCACGACGTGGAGCAACGACATCCCGAAAGCCATAAACGAGGGCATCCATACCGTCTATTACAAAGTAGAGGGCGACGAGAACCACAACGACGTGGATGCCGCCACCATCGACGTGACCATCGCTGCACCCCTGCCCATCGAACTGACATCGACCGACGGCAAGGAATGGACACTGGCCTCGACACCGTCCTACGACGTGGAACTGGTGGTGGAATACAAGACTGACCTGACCATCGCCGTCAACCTCGACGGCTGGACCTTCGGCGATACGCCCAACGCACCTGCCGTCAGCGGCAACGAATCTGGCGGTGCAGTGACCTACCAATATAAGAAGAAGGATGCTGCAGACGAAACTTACACCGATGATGTTCCGACGGATGCCGGCGAATACACCGTCCGCGCCATTGTGGCCGAGACGGACGACTATGCCGACGGCATGGCTACTGCCGAATTCACCATCGGGAAGGCTGCGGGCTCAATCGTTTACGAGACGGCTACTGTCATCAAGACGCTTGGCGACGAAGCATTCACCTATGCAGCCACCCTTGAAGGCGACGGCACCCCTGCCTACAGGAGCGGCAACGAAGACGTGGCCACTGTGGATGTGAACACAGGACTGGTGACCCTCACCGGCGCGGGTGAAGACCTCATCACCGCCACCGGCGTGGATGGCAACAACTACACCTACAAGGACCTGTCCGACTCCTACACGCTGACCGTGACCGACAAGCGCACCCTGCGGGCCGACATCGCCACCGCCACGGACTTCCTGAACAGCATCAAGGACAACAGCTACTACAGCGCCATCAGCAGCGAACTCTCCGACGCCATCGCAGCCGCCCAGCAGGTCAGCGACGACCCCGCCGTCCTGCAGACAGCCATCGACCAGGCCGCTGACGACATCGCAGCCGCCCTCCAGCAGGCTCAGGACGACAAGGTCATCCGCGACCAGCTCATCGTGGAGTGCACCAGCCCCGAACTGACCGCAGCCCCAGGCGAGAAGATAGACCTGAAGGTCAACATCAGCAGCGGCGTGGCTCCGTTCACCGTCAGCTGGACCGACACCCAGGGACAGCCCGTGGGCACCGTGGAGACCAGCGCAATGAACGAGGACATCGTGGTCAGCGCCCTGGCCGAATACAGCGGCGAATACACCGTGACCGTGGTTGACGCCCAGCAGAAGAGCTTCAGCGCCAACGCCACGCTCACCGTCACGGGCGAACCTCTGCCTGCCGTCTTCGACGACCTCAGCCTGGAGGACGAGAGCTACTGGAACGGCAGCGACGGCAAGCGCTCCTTCATCTCGGGCGGCTACCGCTTCGACACCGAATACAAGGAGGAGGAGAACGGCAGCTATGCCTACGGCTTCGCCTACAGCAACCGCACTTCCTCCGACTTCCTGACCTACGCGGCCGACCGCTATAACTCCTGTGTGGGTGGCGGCGCAGAGGACACCCCCAACTTCGGCGTGTTCAAGATGGACCGCAGCCACCCGATGGGTGCAGAAGTGCTGGGTGAAGAAGACTGCCTCGTGAGCGGATTCTACATCACCAACGCCGCCTCCACCTACGAGGCCATGCAGAACGGCACCGACCTGGCCCGTCAGTTCGGCATCGGCGACTGGCTGAAGGTGACTGTGACGGGCTACGACGCCGCAGGCACGGAGACCGGCACGGTGGACTTCTACCTGGCCGACTTCCGCGACGCCAACGCCGCCTACATCATCGAGACCTGGCGCTGGGTGGATCTCACCACGCTGGGCAAGGTGAAGCGACTGGTGTTCACCATGAGCGGCAGCGACGTGAACCCGTGGGGCTCGCTGAATACGCCCGAATACTTCTGCGTGGACAAGCTTGGCGGCGAGAAGCCTGAATACGAGGAACCGCTGCTGACGTCCATCTGCCTGACAAGGACCCACCGCGATTCAGAACCTGTAGCCATCTACAGCATCAGCGGTGTGCAGCAGTACGAACTCCGTCCTGGCGTGAACATCGTGAAGTATTCCGATGGCACGACGAAGAAGGTATTGGTGAAGTAATACAACGGATTTGACGGATTTATTTGAAACACGAATTACACGAATTACACGGCGGCTGAGACAAAATTTTGTTTCAGCCGCCGTTAAATCTTCGCGCAGCGATATGTTTTTATCCACAAGTTCCTGCGGAACGATTAAAGGGATTTAACGGATACACAAATCCGCCGAGCACATCGCAATCGATGTCCCAGCGGATAATCTTTCTTTGGAAATAAACTCAATACTCGATAAGTTCCAGCCCCTGGTTGCGGTAGAAGGGGAAATTGTGGTCGCTCGACATAAGTGCCATGCGCTCGGTAATGGCATGGGCGATGATGATATGGTCGCTGGGGTCGCAGTGTTCGCCTGTTTCATTCAGGCGCAGACGCGAGTAAGTGTAGCCCACGTTACGGCGGATGGGCAAGAATTCGATGTCAAGCTCTTCCTCCACGGCTCGAAGCACATCGGTCGGGGTCTTGAAGTAGCGGTTCAGCAACTTCTTGTTATTGAAGTGCACCACCAGTTCGCGCATCGACTCGCAACTGGCGAAGAGCACATTCTCAGGGTCTTCGATAATATCTTGCGCACCTCGGCTCAAATTGTCCATGTCGATGAGCAGGTCGATGATGACACAGGTGTCAAGCATTAGTCTCATAGCGAATGATTTTTTGTCCATCCTTGTAGCTCTTGCACTGTGCCTGAAGCTCTGGGTCAAGTATTTCAATGCACCACTTGTGGGCCCGTGCCCACCTTGCTGTTTTCGAAATCCGCTTCTTCGGAGCGGTTACTGTTCCTGTTGTTGTTTCCATATTTTACGCTGATTTTAATGTTTCGGCTGCAAAGGTACGATTAAGTGAGTGAAAAAACAAATTTATTTGAGTTTTTTCCGAGCGGGAGTACCTAAAGGTTCGTGGTAGAAAAACATTTGTGAAACGTGGGGGCAGTTGTTTGAAGACAAGGAGGGCGGTGCCGTCCGCCGTAGCGGAAGCGCCGCCCCTCCCTATAACTGCACCTCACAAAGAGTCAGACCCCTTGTGAGCACGGTGTGTCATTTACCAAGTCTTGTAGCCCCAACTATAACCACCATTATCATATATCACTATATCGCCGTCACTGACATTGACACCCGAGGCCAGTGCATTGTCCCATGAATCATAGACCGTGTAAGTCGTTGCGCCTGCCGTCAAGGGTGCCGTATAGCATTTGAATGTCTCCCCGAAGTCATTCGAGGAAGTGTTTCCTGTATCGGTAAGTGTGACGTGGGTGGCATCATCGTTGTTGAACACAACGTAAGCACCGCTAATCCCATCAATGATCCATACCGTAACTACGGCACCGCCGCCGCTGCCGACATAGACTGCGTAGCCATTGACAATGTTCCTTTCGATGTCGTCCGAGCCGTCGGCGTTCTTCACATAGCCATAGTAGAAGTCACCGGCACTATAAGCACTGTATCGCAGCGTGACGCCGTCTGCTAATCGCCAGCATGACTCGCGGGCTGTGCCGTTGACGGTCAGCGTGTGGCTGCCGCTGGCCGAACTGATCAGCGTATAGTTGGTATAGTCATGGTCTGCAAGGATGTAGCCATTCACAGTGGCGTCGCCGTTCAGGATGATGTTGGCAATCTTTGCTCCTTCATAATAATAGCCTGCTATAGTCAGGTTGCCATTGATCACGGTGCCGTCCTCAATGGTCAGGGTGACGCCTTGGCCAATGATTGTACCGCTGCCTATGCCGCTGACGGTGTAGTGCCCGTCATTGTCCAGTATATAATAGCCGTCTTCGCCTTTCGTCACTTCTGCGCTCGTGTCATCGTTCACGACACGTAATTCCGACTTCTCCATCTTCACCGTGATGCTGTAGAACTGGCCGAGGGTGAAGCCTTTAAACGACGAATTCGTTGTGTAGGTGTACGTGTCGCCGTCTTCGGTCGTGGCGATGAGGGTGAGTACAGAGGATGACTCATCAACGCCACTCAATGCCACCCATATCTCGCTCGATGCGTCATTGGGAGTGATGGTCAGGTCGCCGCAAGTGCCTGAGAATTCGGACTTGGCTGTTTGAACAAGACTATTGCTGGCTTCGCGCACCATCAGGCTCGTGGCACTGATGGCGTTGCCGGCCTTGTCCTGCAGGTTGAAGCGCACGATGGCCTGCGTGTTTTCGAACTCAACAGGGTCGTCGCTGGTGACGGAGATCTGATTATTTTCTATAGACCAGTTGTTTGGGAAAATTATGCTAACGGCATAGTCGTATTTTGCAGAGATGTCGGCCAGCGTACCCTTCTGCCCGGTATAGTCCC
>JAEEGL016659858.1_pt1 | contig 13274 bp, 9 predicted proteins | sample 9134231 | NCBI WGS metagenome assembly JAEEGL01 (sample SAMN16246548, study PRJNA631951) | gut metagenome | biome: gut microbiome; feature: rumen; material: fiber-attached | host: Bos | place: Iran: Karaj | collected 2018-10 | reverse complement strand
TCCTCACTTCAGCTTCCGGCTGCTGTTAGCCTTGCGAAGCTTTGCGCGCAGTTCGTCAGGTAAAATCATGCTGGTTCGCAGCAAGGCGCGCTTTATAGTTTGTTTGGTTCCTTCGCGTGCACGGTAGTATCGTACCGCAGCAAGGATGTCTTTCTCCCTGCGCAATACTTCCATCGCGGCATCATGAAGCTCACGATTCTGATAGCCTTCCATGTTTTGGGCAAGCAGCATTTCCTCCGGTGTGCCGGATTCCAGCTTGCGCAATTGCAGATCACGGATTGCCTGCTCGCCCCGTTCTGTCATTGCAAATACAGCAGATACGCCATCCTTGCGCTCCTGGAATCTGCGCCCCCAGTAATCACCGAGCCGCAAATCTGCCAGGGATTTGGTCTTGCGCATTTCGCAGCCAAAACAGGCGTCGCCAAGCAAGATGTTTTCAAAAAACACCTGCCAGAAAAGCTCCGTTTCCCGTGCGCCAAAAAAACTGCGACCACCGGCATCGGCGCGGAGACAGTAGCTATGCCAGTCGTCTTTTTTATATCGAAACAGCACACGGTCAAATCGATCTGCATGCAGTTTCTTCTTCATATGCTCGAGCTGACGCTCCCACAGCTTATAGCTGGGAACACCGTGGCAGAAGATCTCAACGAGCAGGAGCCGATCCCGCAGGCCCAATCGCTCTGCGGCATGGGAAAGACTTCCAATCTGACAGGGAGTCCCAAAGACCGCAACGTTGTTTCCGCTCATTGCCAGGTCCAGAACACGCCTCAATGCGGAGGTATCGCTTTGCAGGTATTTGGATCCGTCAAGGAGCGGCAATTCTTCCAGAGAAGTGATCAAGCGATGTTCGGCGCGGTCCTTCTCCGTGTTGTAGATCACGCCGCATACTGCCCAATCTTTCCTGAGACATGCGGCAGCAAGCTCGTGAGCGATGCCGCCGGAGGAACACCGCTGAACGATCCCGTCGTCGTCACTCTGCAGGGCGTATAGCGAAGAATCGCGAAGATCTTTTCCACCCGTGATGGGCGAGAAACGATTGCAGACTGTCTGGCAGAGACCACAGTTGATGCAGCGGTCTTCCTGAACGAAGGCGCGGAAAAAGCCGGCGTCGTCCAGATTTAGCGAAATAGCCCGCCGGGGGCATACTGCTGCGCAGACGCCGCATCCGGAACAGGCAGGATTGCTTTGTTCTCCAATGTGTTTCATAGGCTCTTCGCCTGGATCTGGTCCAGTGCACCGCGCAGATAAGCGCCGCTTTGCTCCGCCATGGCAGCGATACGTGCGTCTGTCAAAGAGTAATCGATGGGCTTTGACAGGACCCGATCCAGTTCCGCTTCCGTGATGGCCTCCAGCCTGCGCTCTGCCATTCCGGTTTCGGCCAGCAGGGAACGCAGCTTGAACGCATTGACGCTTTCACGAATGAAGACAGCCACATTGCAGTGATTCTTCATGGCAACCACGCTGCCGTGGAAGGTATCGGTCACGACGCATCTGGCACCGGCAAAGAGGTGAAACCAGGATTCCGCATCACTGACCACGTTTTTGTCGCACCAGCTGTGGTAAGTCCCCAGGGATACGGTCGTGAGCCTGTGCTTTTTTGCATAGGCTTTCAGCGCAGAGACCTCCGCCGGATCTACCATGTGGCTGTCATAGGCATAGATTACCATGTAATCGCCGCGGATGGAGGGATGCGTATTGTGAAAGCCGTGCCCGTCATAGAGCAGGACCGGGTCACAGGTCAGTGGGACTTCCCGGCCGCTGAGTGTGCGAATCATTTCCTGGGTGTGAGAATCTCTTGCGGAAAGAAACTCCATCTTTTTCAGCCCGCTTTGGACAAGATCATAGCACGCATATTTCTTTAGCTGTTCAACTGTTGTCCGTCCGAAAGAAGGAGCATAGGCAATTTTCGGGTATCGCTCAATCCCTTCGCCGTACATCATGCGGTTGCAGCCTACGTCGATACTGAAAACCTCATCGCTTCCGATAATGATAGCGTCACAGTCATGATCGTTGTAGGGAGAATAGACATACCGTTTCATCCCCGCCTGCAGGGAACGAACTTTCCGTACGTTGAACAGTGTCAGTCCCGGGCCTTTTTCGAGAAGATAGTGGCGAAGATAATAGGGAAGAGCTCTGATGGAAGCGCTGTTTTTTTCTTTTTCGCCTTGTAGAAAATCAAAGTTTTTTTCGTAGGTCAAAACAACAGCTTGATGACCCAGGTCCTCCAAATAGTGAATCATGGAGGAGAGCTGCAGTTGAGCACCCATGTTGTATACGGAGTAGTGGGTGAGAATACCAATTTTCATGTTAGTCTCCCAGCAAAACGGAACGGATTTCATTGCGGACAGAGCTGACGGTAAAGGCCTGGGCCCTCTCAAAGCCGGCTTCGCCCATACGTTCGGCAAGCGACCGGTCCCCTCTGAGCTGAAGGATTCGCTCTGCGAAAGCGGCGGCATCCTCCGGTGCGGCAAGAAAGCCTGTTTCTCCGTCCTTCACCAGTTCCGCGTTGCCGCGGTTGACGGATGCCACCACAGGCTTTCGGCAGAGCATGGCCTCCACGATGTTCAGCGGCAGTCCCTCCCGCTTGCTGCAGGAGGCAACCACGTCCACCGCGGGGACGAGCTTTTCCAGATCCGTCCGGTAGCCCAGAAGCTTTACATGGTCTTCCAGCCCCTCGGCCGCGATCTGGTCGCGGAGGTCCTGCTCCTTGGGCCCGTTGCCGGCCAGAAGTACCCTCAGCTTGGGGATCTTATCCTTCAAAATCGACGCTGCCGAGATCAAGGTCTTCTGGTTCTTGTTCTCATTCAGCTCACCGGTGCAAAGCACAATGAAGTCCTCAGGGGAAAGCCCCTCCCGTCGCCGCATTTCTCGCTGTTCTTCTACAGTCGCCGGATGATACCGATCTTCCCGGACGCCGATACCGTGAATGTGGGCAATTTTTCCGGGAAAACGCGCCTTAGCCAGTTGATAGTCTTCCTCGTTGATGGTTACTACAACATTGCAAAGACGGGCCAGAGCCTTTTCAAGCGGGTAGAACAGCAGCCAGTTCTTTTTCGAGGCACCCCTGTAGAAGTGAAAGCCGTGGGCAATGTAGATCACCCGCGTGCCGTCTCTGCGGCTCTTCCGGGCGGCCAGGCGCGTCAGCACACCGCCGACCGGCGTGTTGCAAACGATGATATCATAGTGTTCCCGTTTCAAAAGCGCTTTGAGCATCCGGTAGGCCGCCAGATTCCTGGGATCAAAAGGGGAACGATGAAAAGGGATCTCGATATGACGGTCTGTGTATTTCAGCTGCAGGCCGTTTTTGACCGCAAGGTTGTCATGCGCCGCCACGTGGATCTCATGCCCCTGTTCCTGCAGCATCTGCAGATACGGCAGATGGAACTGGCAAATATGGCTGAGCACCGTGGCAACATAAAGAATCTTCATAGCCTGTCTCTCATTATAGAGTAATCATCACTGTCGGGAAGATCTAATTAAATAGTATCTCAGGCACTAGCATCATTCTAATCGCAAAATGTGGGATCCGCTACTGCCAAGCGTATCAAATATATGCTTGAGTAGTATAACACTTAATCAGGTCTATGTCCATAATGAAGCCCTGGAATTTGGAAGAAATAGTTGATGCTTTTGAGTAGTATTCCATGTAATCAGCGGTTGTGGGGGGAACGTGCGACATGGCATTGAAAATGGCATTTACAGAGAAACTTGAGAATAATATCATAAATAGTTGCAATGACACTTATTAGATTATTCAAAAAATCTTGAAGCATATTATTCCAATAATATTTGCTGATGTGATATATTAATTATTCCCGAATGTGGTTGTGATTAATTCCAGATATGGATTCCCTGACCATGCTAATCAAATAGATACTGGATACGATTGGAAGTGAGCAAAAGGGTACCCCTCATATCTCATGCCTATGTACAAGCGTTATATTGCGTAGGACTACCCTGTTTTCTCAGATCACTCAATCATCAGTAGAGTCAATGATTATGCAACTAAATCCGGAATTGATGAGTGAAGGTTTATTATGAAAGCAGGCTTGTAAATCTACATATTCCATTTTCACGAACTGCTTAGCAGGGCCTTTTGAGCGCACTTAGTTTTGTGCCTTTTGGCATCCTTAGAAATCCAGGAAAGCTCTATTGTCTATAAAGGTAAAGGAGATTTATTTGTTGATTCCGGGAAAACAGTTTGGTATAATCAACTCAACATATCGGGTTTTTGGAGGTCATATTATAGTTTTTTTAATACATAATCATGTATCGTTCACAATTTGAAAACCGGTTTTTTGCTAATCAAAGCTGGATACTTGCCGATTTACATATCTATTTCATCGACAGCGACTAAGTCCGACGTTTGCACGTCTGAACCGGCAACATAAGTGGCTTTTGACATGACGTATACTTCAAAACAATTTAGAAAACTAACAGAGGAGCCTTGCTATGCCGAAAATATCTGTCATTGCACCGGTCTATTGTGCGGAACAGTATTTAAAACAGTTTCTGGATAGTATCCGGCAGCAAACTTTCCAGGATTACGAGGTTATCCTTGTGGATGATGGGAGCTGTGATCATTCTCCTGCGATTCTCGATCAATATGCAGAAAGCGAACCGAGAGCCATTGTCATCCACAAGGAGAACGGAGGCGTTTCCTCAGCCCGAAATGTAGGCTTGGATCTTGCAAAGGGCAAGTATGTCTACATTGTGGATTCTGATGACTGGCTGGAATCGACTGCTCTGGAAACGATGTGGAAAGAGGCTGAGCGAACCGGCGCAGACGTAATATACGGAGCTTTTGTTGTTGAGTCCGGCCGTTACGGTACCACATGCAAACCGTTCTCCCGAGCTTTTTCATCAACGGAAAAGAATGTAATCAACGAAATTCAGACAGCAGTCAACTATACAATGTTTGTTCGTACGGAGTGCGAACTGCTGAAGCCCATGATTTGTCATGGAGGAGCCCCGTGGCGCGGGATGTTTCTGCGCTCCATTATAGAAGATTATGGGGTCAGGTATAATGAAAATCTTAGGGCTATGGGAGAGGATGTGCTGTTTTCGCAGGAACTCTTGGAATTTGTAAGCAGCGTAACCTATACGGAATCAATTATCTATCATTACAGGCAACTTGACAGTTCCCTTTCACATGGATACAAGCCTGATATCATCCATGTTTTCCAAAAAGCATTTGACGAGGAGGAACAATTCCTCCGCTGTAAGCAAAAAGGCAAGGAGCACTGGGAAGCATACTATATCAGAGTCATTCAGTATATTGAACGTACAATCGACGGATACTTCATGAACAAGGAAAACAAGAAAAGAGAGATGCGTTGTTTTGTGGAGTTTAAACATATGCTGAAATCAGAACCTTACTGTTCTGCACTCCACAGGGTTCCGCTCAAGCGTTTTGCATCAAGGAGATTCAAAATTAAAGTACTGCTTCTGCGCTGCGGTTTGGCAAGCGCTTTTTGGACAATCATGAAATACAAACGGCGCCGCGAATAATCTCTGAATGTGCTCCTGCCACCTAGCAAAGCTCTTTAGTTGATGAACACGGATTAGAAACTAACATTACTGCAAGTTTTTTGACAGATAGTGATCTGAAAAGAGAGATGCGGCTTATGTGCTGAAGTAATCCAAGAAATATCGTTTTATTGAGCTGCACAGTGTGGACCTTTTGGCGCACTTCCCAAAGCTTAAGAACCTTTTGGACGTTTTTACATAAGAGTAACCTCGTTTGTCTGCCTCGGCCAAACATGTATCTTGTTATCTGAACTAGAGCGTAGTATTATCATTAAATAATCTACAGGATAATAAGTGTGGTACTTCTGCTAGATCAAATGTATAGGGAGACGACCGTATGAAGTTAAAGAGAGAGACCCTGTGCAATGTTGTTCGCAGCCTGTATCCGACCGCTTTTGGGATTCGCAAGTCGCTGCAAAGACTGAAAGTCAAGAGATTGCGCAGGTTTATGCTTTCCCCCGAGGAAGTGCGCAAGTGTGAGACAAACCCCGAAATGATTTCAGAGACGATGGCCCCGTATCTGCTCAAATATAAATCACGTTTGCGTTATATTGAGGAGGAGATGGAGGGTGTTCTGAAGAACACTCCTGAATTCCAGGACAGAGAAGATCAGGATGCGCTCCGTGTCGATATGATGTATTGGTATTTGGCCCATGGCTTTTTACCTTCCGAGTATGCATGTTTCGACTTCGAAAGAAAGTCAAGGGAAGAGCGGCTTTCCTTTGTCTCGGATATTGATACCAAGGAGTTTGGATATACGGTTAATGATATAACGGTAATACAGGGCGTTGTTGATAAAGGCCGTTGTTATACCAAGTATCCCCATTTGTTCCGCAGAGACGCAATTGTGGCTGAAAAGAAGTCAGACTTCGGAAAGTATATGACCTTTATTCGCAAGCATCCCATCTTCGTGCAAAAAGAAGTGCTGTCCTGCATGGGAAGGGGAGTAAAGCTTGTTGACGTCAGCAAGCTGGGTGTTTCTGAGGAAGAGTACTTCAACAAACTGATATCCTCAGGCAGGCACCTTTTGGAGGAGCGTGTGATCCAGTGCGAAGAGATGTCCAGATTCAACCCGTCGAGCGTTAATACAGTTCGGTGCATCACTATGAGAACAAACGATGGGGTTGAGGTGCCCTGGTGCTTCATGCGAACGGGGAAAGGCGGCTCTTTTGTGGATAACGGCGGCCTTGGTGGCCTGTTATTGGGCGTTGATCCAAAGACCGGCATCATAACATCTGATGGCATAGATGAGCACAATGTAACCTACACGCATCACCCCGACACCGGAGTGTCATTCGCGGGGGAGCAGATTCCTCGATGGAGCGAGATGATTCAGTTCTGTAAGTCTGAGTCCGCGAAAATCAAAGGAATGGGATACCTGTCTTGGGATATGGCGCTGACGGATGACGGATGGGACGTCATTGAAGTGAACGAAATCGGGCAATTGATCGGTCCGCAGATGACCACGAAGAAAGGAATTCGAAAAGAACTTGAGAGATTGCTTCAAGACATGCCAAAGGTAGTATAATTCTTTTCAGGAACAGAAAAGCAACGGCTTATTGCTCTAAAGCGTGAGAGAGCAATAAGCCGTTGCTTTTGTAAATTTCCAAAGAGGGAATACGCAGGAAAGCCGAAATGACAATCAAATCGCAAGGCCTACGATAATATACCCGATGCAGCTGAAGGCGAATGCGATCAAGGCATAAGGAAACTGAGTTTTCGCGTGGTCCATATTGTCGATGCCGCAGGTGATGGAGGTAATTACCGTGGCGTCGGAATAGAAGCAGGCATGGCTTCCAAAGGTGCCGGCGGAAACGATGGCTGCCAAAACGAGGATCATGTTTGCGCCTGTGGCCTGTGCAAGCGGGACGAGGATCGGCGTGCAGATCCCCGGGATCCCCCAACAACTGCCGGTTACGAAAGAAAGAGCGGAAACAATGACAAACGCAAACAACGGAAACAGCTTTGCGCTGATGAACGGACCTGCCGCATTGACCACATACTCAGGCAAATGCAAATCGGAAGAAGCTCTGCGCATCAGCAGAGCTGCGACCAAAATGGCAAGAGCGGGAATCATCTCGGTAAATCCTTTGATCCAGAGCTCACAGAATTCACGGAAGGTGATTTTCTTTCTTGTCAAGAAGAGAACCATGCAGACAAAGATTGCAGCGATGACGGCGATCAGCATGTCGTCAACAATGATTGTAAGAGCAATCAGAACACCCATGGGAAGAAGAAAATCCAGAACGTTTCCGGACTTGTCATCCATGTCCTGCGAATTAGCCTGGGCCTCGTTCAGCCTTGCGCTTGCCTCGGAAAAGACACTGCCAGTCTTTTCGGTTCTGTCATAAGCAGTTTTCATGGCACCCAGTTTGGGGAGTATCCCGAAGGCAAACAAGGGTACGACAACAAGAGCGGCCATTCCGTAAAACACATAGGGGATAAGATGATAGTACGTACCCAAAGCAGAGCCGTATCCAAGGGCTCGAACTTCATCCTGCCCCCAAAAAACGTTTGCATAGAAGATGACCCACGTTGAGAAGGGGAAGATAACACAGGCGGGAGCCGTCGTGGAATCGACTACGTAAGCCAAGGCTTCTCTCGGAACCTTGTTCCGATCGGAGAGCTTCTTCATGCAGGAGCTGACGGCCAAAATGTTCAGGGTATCGTCGATGAAGATAATGATTCCGAGAATCCAGGTGGCAATCAGCGTGCTCTTTACGCCCTTGCAGAATTTCCCCAGAAATCTTGCAATTGCGTTGGTCGCCTTTGAAGCGTTCAGCAAAGCGATCAAACTGCCGAAAAAGCCGGTCAAAATAATCATCCACTGATTGTCACGATCTGTTACAACGTCCAGCAGGGCTTCCAGCGTCGTCGGGATAAAGCTGAAGCCGCTGATAATGGCATAGGAAGTCAAACAGCCTACAATAAGTGCTTCTGTAGTTTTCTTCGTGACGATCGCAAAAACGAGAACCAATACAGCGGGTAGTAAGGTTAATAGTCCGTAATTCATCGCTTCTTTATCAAACCTCAAAATCTGACCTTGGAAAAAATAGCAAGGTATACTTTTAACATTTCTGCTCTGAAATTGGTATGAGAGACGTCGTGGATGTTGATTCCGGTCGCGGAAATCCGAGGCTCCTCATACTGTATCAGATCAATTGGAATGCGGTCAACTTTACGCATTTCCAGCGGAACTGTCAGCATCTTTTCAACATATTTGCGATTGTTGAAAGGAATCGTAATGTCATAGGACATTCTGTGCTCAGCGGTAAGAAACTGACCTTCGCTTGCGCTCCAACCGCATTCCCAGTAGAACTGTTCGACCCAAGGGATCATACCGATTATCTCTTTAGGGAGATATGTCTTCATATACTCTGTATAAACCTGATCTGTTTCTTTAATCAGGCGCGGATAGAAATGCACCTTGTATAGCGCTCTAAGGTACGATGCGGTCGGTGAATCAGGGAACTTCTTTTTATTGAATTTATTCCAGAACCATCCTCGGCCCAGTTCGTTTACCCAGGACTTGACTTCGATTCCACAAGGAGGGTGCTTACAGAAATACATCCTCTTTCGAATCTCGTTTTCTTTTGTTTCCCCCACGCAACCGGAATTGCATTCAAGAATCATCTTGAATACGTTTAAATCTCTGTACAGTGGGTCATCTGCAGGAATCTCAATGATTTTGTGTTTCAGCTTCAGCGCATCACAAATCTCACGAGCTGCAAATGCGTCTACGGATTCATCCGAATTAGAAATATAGCTGAAATAATCAAATTGATCAAAATGATTATGAGAACACGCCAAAGTTGTGAGACTGTCCCGGCCTCCAGTCAGGGACAGTGCAGCTGTCTTGTCCGGCCATTTCTTTGAAATAAGTTCCATCGTGTTGCACATGACGCGGCCAAGCTCATGGATTGTGCTCTGATAGTCTTCCTGCGTTGTTGTTTCTTCGATTTTCTTCGTTGGATAATAACGATCGATCCGGACTGAAGGGCTTTCATATACGATGCAACAGTTTGGATTTGTTCGCTTAATCTCTTGATAAGGAGAAAGATCCCCGGGGAGATAAGTACCCCAAAAATGCCAATACCATGTGTTGGTCAGCCGCCTGATATAGTCTGTCTGCTCAAATCCAAGGAAATCAGCCAAAAGCTTGCTGTGAGATGATACATACAGACTGCCCTGATGAGTACAATAATAGATAATCTGCATACCTGTGCAGTCTGTTGAATAGACGAGTTTATCTTTTGTCACATAGCCTATGCAAAAGACGCCAGTGAACTCACTTTCTACATCCCATAATTCGTCAAGTCCCTTTCGATAGGCCTCGGCAAGATCTTTCAGCAAATTTGATTCTTCCCATTTCATAGAATATGGATTATACGCATGGCCGATCAGGAAGAAGAGTACATCTTCTTCTGAGTATGAATAAAAAAGTGCGTCTTTATGAAGGAAGAGGTTGAAGCAGTTACCAACACACGCTCCAAATTCTGTACGTCGCCAATTGGAGTAAAATGGATATTCATCCAAAGCCCATTTTACATCGGCATTTGTGAATACAAAACCTCTACAATATAGTTTTTCTTGCCACTCAGGATGCTGGACAAGAATTGTATCGACTTCACAGGCAGAATAATATTTTGACATAAATCATGCTCTTTTCTATAAAGTATTAATAGCACTAAGATAATCCGAAAAAGGCTTCGCTGTGGAGAAATCAAAAACTGAGTTGAAAAATTCACAGGGGGCAAGCTTTGTGGGAGTTTGCTACTCTCTATTGTGTTGAAGAAATAGCCATAAGGATGCCTTTTTCGTGAATAAGGATTATTATGGATCATATGCGTGCTCATTATTAAACTGGCTCTCGCAAACAAAAATAAATAACTGTATACGGATGGGGTAAAATCGAATAATGACGTAATTGTTTCTTCCTTACGGGCCTTACAAAAGGTAATCTCGTTTAAGCAAGTCATTGAATTTGTTACCAAAAAACTGTTTGAAACATATTTCAGTATTCTGGTTTGTTCTCGATATAGAGCATGAACTTAGCTTGCCGAACGGAGCGATAGATCAAGAAAAACATTAGTAATATATCATGGAACGACAATAATGTCTATAAAGAAATGAAAAAAGCTTGAATATACAGAAATGAAAAAAGCTTGAATATACACGGGAGATGGCATGCTTTTATCTGGCATTTTCTGTTACAAGCAGTCAACAGCAAACCGAAAAAAGTTGGGAGTAGCGGGGCTTAAAGCCTGGACTACACCCAACATTTAGTAGAAGATGATTGCCGATAATGACAGAGACGCAAATCAATAAAACATCGGTGCATCGTTCTGGGTCATGCACGGACATCTTCCAGATTCTCCCGGATTACATTCCACAGCCTGTCCGCATTTCCGTCGCCCACAAAGCTGTTGTGCGGCGTGACGACCGCCCGGTCCCAGAGCTCGCTTTGCTCCTCCAGTGGTTCGTTCTCGAACACATCCAGAATCAGCTCACATTTTGCGTCTGTCAAATCCACCGTGGCGCCGCGGCTGATGTTGACGAGAATCGCGTCAGGCTTCAAGAGACGGGCCTTCACAAGGCTCCGGGTTTCGTCCGTCAGCGCGATGGTAACGACCGCGATGTCCGCGGATCGAAGCTCGTCATCCAGACCATCCAGCCCAACGACAGCGTCAAAACAGCTCATTTCCCGCTCAGTACGGTTGACGCCGATCACCTGCGTGCCGAAGGCCTGAAAACGCGCTGCGCATGCGGCGCCCACATCTCCGCAGCCAACGATCACGACCTTCTTGCCGGCAAGCTCCCGCAATCCGCGGTGCTTCTTCCAGAGGTGCGCTTTCTGCTGTACGCGGAAGAGGGAAAGCTCCTTGTACCGCTCCAGAACGCTGGCAAGCACAAACTCCGCCATGGGGATAGAGTATACCCCCCGGGCGTTGTGGATCTCAATTCCTTTTTCCCGTACGTAGTCCATGGGGACGCGATCGAAGCCCGCACTGGTCAATTGAATGTAGCGCAGGTTGGAAAAAGATTCGATGGGATGATAGAGAAAGAGCCCGTTGCAGATGACCCCTTCGACCCAAGTCGGATCGCAGGGGAGCGGATCTTCTTCCTGCTGCAGAAAGCAGATCGAATGACCGGACTCGGTCAGGAGCGGGAAGTGCTTTTCGGCGTCGTTCCAGGCTCCGGTAATCAGAAGATTCATGATGATCTGCGTGCATGCCCCGCACGCTCGGACTCAATTTGCTGGACAACGTCTGCGACTGCGGCCCGGAGCTCCCGCCTGTTTTCGATAAAATACATAGCGTGGACGGCACATTCTCTTTCCAGTGCCCGGATCTCTCTTACGCCGCGAAAGAAAATCTCTTCGATGGCATCAATGTTGTCGTATCGGTCGATGTTGCAGAAGGATCTGGAAAGTATCGTCATCTTCGAGCCGAGACGGTAGTGCTCCTTGATGATCAGCTCCGCCGGGACAAGGCCTCGCCCAAGAGAAGCGATGCCGCCGAAACCGCAGACGATACCGGCCCGCCCGATCCGCCTGCACAGGTGTTCCACCGTACCGTCGGTCAAGAGCTGGAACATGAAGGGTTTGCCATAGCCCAGACTCAGGTCGTTGATGCCGATGTGGATCTCGTCGATCCCGGGAATTGCCAGGATCTCGTCCAGCGCGTCCACCGCTTCGGGCGTTTCCAGAAGCAGCATGGTCTTCACCCGCCCGTCCACGATGCGAAGAAAACGCTTGACCTCAGAGGCCTTTTTGAAAAAGGGAAGCATGACGATATCGGCGCCGGCAGCAATGGCAGCGTTGATCTCGTCCTCAGAGGAGTCATACTCCGCGGTTTTCTCGTGAATGGGATTGACTCTCACAAGCAGCTCAGACTGCATCAAAACCTTTCGCAGTGCAACGACATCCTGGATCGTATGGTGATTTTTCACGGTATCCAGGTTGCCCTGGCGTTCTGCCTTGCCGATGTACTCCATATCGACAAAGATGCGGTCAACGCCGTTCTGCTCTGCGATCAAAGCAACATCGGGGCGGTTTGTGATATACATCAGTTTCAGCGGCATGACAGTGATGATCCTTTCTGTATTTCCTGCTGATGGTTTCGCATGGGATCAAGAGAACAAAGGGGAGTGGATGGTGAATAAGTGCGGGGTGCCGGCGAAAGCCGCAGAGGAAGGGCTGGCTCCGCATGGTCAGGAGCGCTCAACGGTAAAGAGCGTTCCTATGTCCAAAATCACATTTCAAGCCAGCGGCGCCGGACAATCTTCCCAAGCTCCAGATTGCAGTCGGGCAAAGCTTCCCCAAGCAGTCTCTTGACATTCAAATAGGGCAAGTTCACGCCGGCCAGACGGAAAACCGGGATCCCGGCAGTCATCCGGGGGTTGCATTCAACAAGAAACGGCGTTCCGTCTTCTCTCTCAAGTATATCAAATCCGATGTTTCCGTCAAGTTTCAGAGCTTCTGAAACCCTGCAGCATAAGCTCTCTATTTCGTTATGGCGAACGACCTCGCTGTTCAGCATGATCCCATGGTCCATGCCCAGGCTCTTCCTGCAGCAGCAGTACAGCACCTTTCCCTGATCAGCCAGCAGATCCACCGTGTACTCGTTTCCGGGAAGATACTCCATGACCAGCAGCTCCGGAAATTCATCTGCCTCCGCCAGGATCGCTTCCATCTCGGAAAGCCTGATCATGCAGGAGTTTGGCTTCTCATGCAGATACATCTC
>JAEEGL015414167.1_pt1 | contig 13274 bp, 14 predicted proteins | sample 9134231 | NCBI WGS metagenome assembly JAEEGL01 (sample SAMN16246548, study PRJNA631951) | gut metagenome | biome: gut microbiome; feature: rumen; material: fiber-attached | host: Bos | place: Iran: Karaj | collected 2018-10 | reverse complement strand
CATTTCGCGTATATAAGCCGGTCATTATCACTGATTTGTGACAATTCGATTTGTATCTAAAATTTATTTTGCTTATCTTAAAGTTTTGTTCTGACGATATGATTATAAGTGAAAAATTGCTAAAATTTTTTTTAATATAAAGACTAATCGCGGATTTAGATATTTTGTATAAATATAGGACACAAAATATACTATTATAAATGAGAAAAAGTAGTATGCATATTCATTATTATAATTTTTAATCGGAAGAAATCTCAGTAACAAATAAATAATAGCTATATGCAACATAAAAAATGCTAATTGATAAGAATATAGAAAATTAAAAAATTTAATGCCTAATATTTTGGACAATACCCCCAGATTAAAGGCTAATAAGTACACAAGAATACAGCCCAAAGGAACATAGAACCCTCTAATATAGCTAGTATTAAACCATACAAGCATTAATAAAACCGAATATGTAATTTCTATAATACCAAAAAGAAGTAAAGATTTAGTAGAGCAAATGTATTTATCAAAATATTTTTTAGACTGTATATATATAGAAAATGTAATCATTCCCAAAAAAAATTCGAAACTTCTAATAAATGGATTTGTATGGTAGTTAAATGTCCACAAATCATAGTTAGTAATTGTTATTGGCAATATTTCTATAGTAATTCGCAAAAACAGTGTAATAAGAAATATAATTGATAATTTCTTAATCATTTCACATTTTGTAAAATAAAATAACATAGGTGCCAAAAAGTAACAAAATAAAATACTTGATAAATACCAAGAAAGTCCGTTGTAAGAATATGTTATTCCAGGGTCAACAGCCCAAGATTTAATTAATAATATGTTAAAAAGCACCTTAACAATATCAAAAGGTTGAAAAAGTAAAATAAATATAATTAGTGTAAAAATATGAACAGGATAAAATTGAATAAATTTTTGCCGAAAATATTCAAAAGAGGTTGATATATTACATTCAATATTGCTCTTGTAAAATTTATTTGCAACCAAGAATCCTGATATAATAAAAAATAGTTCACAAACTCTGGCTCCTAAATCAAAGTTACATTTAGGCAGAAAAGTGTGCCAATAGAAAACTCCCCAAACAAGAAGAACCTTTAATCCGATTAAACTATTAAATCTTATTCTTTGCAATAAAAAATCTCCACAACTATCTTTTATTGTATATTATATTCTTGTACAGCTATAAATACTATTAAAAAAATATAACATTTATACAATAAAAATAATCAAATTGAGCGTTTATTTCCTGTTTTGCATAAATAGCGATAAGCAATAAATTTTAACTTCCGACCTTTTACAAAAAATTTCCGACCTTAATTTTGCTTCGCCACCCAATAAAATCTCATCTCAAGTGAAACAACACAAAAATCGTGCAAACCGGCATTGGGACAGAATCAGGAACTAATTGGACAAAATTGGAAGATTTTGAGACTTTCAGGACTGCTAAGATGAGAATTTATTGGAAACTTCCAACCGCTAAAACCTTTACACGCACGACATTGCGGCTAAAAATCTCATATTAAGCGTACATCTCAACTGAGGTGAAAAATAACATGGAACAAAAAGTACAATATAGCAGACATTATTGTACCGAAATCGGATATTTAGGACATATTAGTTCTTTATATCCGACTAAATGTCCTGTTAAAAGGTACTGAAATTCTCAAACTACAAAAAAAATAATATTGTAAACGAAACCATACTACCAGTCTAACAACAACTTAGGCAATAAAAAAGCCCAACCTGAAGGTTGAGCTTTTTTATTAGCGGGAGACGAGGCTCGAACTCGCGACATCTTCCTTGGCAAGGAAGCATTCTACCACTGAATTACTCCCGCATTTCTTTTTCATTCTAATATGCACATATTTTAAAATCAAGTATTTTTTTTATAACTGTTTAAAAATACTCTTTTTCATTTAAAATCAGCATGCTTTTTTTCCATGCTATAATACAAAATATCAGAGATTTGGTAGAGTCGTCGTGCTAGAACTTGAATATAAGTTATTGGAAAATGAAATCAGAAACTTAATCAGCCGATATCCTAAGGCAATAAATGAGGAATTGGCAGGCTTTTTGTTCGCAAAATCAAAAAGAATACGCTCAAAACTAATCTTCCTTTTTGCCAAGTCTTTGGAACTAAAAATGGATGAAAATATCATTAAATTAGCTGCTGCCGTTGAACTTCTTCACGCTGCAACACTCATTCATGATGACATCATTGATGATGCAGAACGCAGAAGAGGACTGGAAACCTTTAACTATAAGTTTGATTCTAAATATGCAGTATTAATGGGTGATTTAATCTTGACATTAGTCAATACTGAATTACTCCAAATCAATAACCAAAAAGTTTTTAACATCTTTTCAACCTCAATGTCAAACCTTTGCTTGGGCGAACTAAAACAATATTCTACAAGAGGCACAATTCCTACTTTTCAAGAATATATAGAAAAATCAAAAGCAAAAACTTCATCAATTTTCATTGCAGCACTGAACTCATTGGGAATTTTACTCAATAAGGATAAGGTTTGTTCTGCCTTGATTAATTTCGCAATAAATTTTGGTATTGCTTTTCAAATTCATGATGACTTAACAAATTTTATCTCTTCAGATGGTTTAAAACCAATTTTTACCGACTTTGACAATGGAATATACAGTGCACCCGTTCTGTTTTATCTTCAAAAAGGTGAAAAGCTCAGAAATTTTCCTTACTCTTTTGAACATAATGAAAAACTAAAAAATGAACTAATTTCAAAAACCTGTGATATGATAAAAGAATATTCCGACAATGCCGTTCAAGCATTGCGTGTCATGTATGACAACAAATACAAAAAAGACATTGAAAATATTTGCTGTCAGCTGTGGAGAGTCTAACAAATGTTAAAGGAAAAAGTAGAAGACATAAAATCAAAAATAAAAGATAAAGAGTTTATGAAGGAAAAAACAAAATCTTTCTTAAAAGAAATTCTTGATATGGTTGTCTTTGTACTTGTCGCCGTAACAATTATAAGATTTCTTTTCGGTGAACTAAGACTTATTCCTTCTGAATCAATGATGCCGACTATCATTCCGAAAGACAGAGTTGTTGTTGACAGGATGACAAGATTTTTCCGCACTCCTCAAAGAGGCGATATTATGGTTTTTTACCCTCCGTCAACCGAACTCAAATATACTCCTTGGGCTCTATTTAAAAGGTATACAGGAATAGGATGCAACGATATTGCATATATAAAAAGAGTTATCGGTATGCCAAATGACAAAATAGAAATTAGACCTGAAGATGACGGTTCATATAATGTTTTAATTAACGATACAGCACTTGATGAACCTTATATATATGATAAATTTGACTATCTGCCTTGCACAGAAGATATGTATTGCGGACCTTTTACCTTAGGTAATAACGAATACTTTATGATGGGCGATAATCGTGGAAACTCACGTGATTCAAGATATTGGGGACCAATCACAAACGACCGTTTCATAGGTAGAGCTGTATTGCTCTTTTGGCCTCTTAACAGAATTAAACTATTTAACAGACTGGAGACTTTATGAAAAATATTCTGAAAATATTATTTTTTAATATACTTTTTTTAGTAATTTTCTTTGTATTATTTGAACTTATTGGATTTTATATCGAAAATGAACATAAATTATATGTCAATACATCATTTCCGGATTTCTTTAATTCATACATAAAAGAACAAATGAGAAAACCTGTCGGACTTGAATACACAAAAAAGGCAATAATTCTTTTCGGCTGTTCTTATACTTATGGTGATTTACTAAGAGAAGATCAAACTTTTTCATATAAATTATCTCAATTCACAAAACGCCCTGTATTTAATAAAGCCTATAGTGCTTTAAGCACGCAGCATATGTATTGGCAAACTCTCCAGCCTGAATTTTATGAAAGCATAACAAAGACACCTGAATATGCAATCTATGTATGCTGTAATCAACTTCATCTTCTAAGGCTTCATCGTTGCTTTTTACCCCCATCAGCTTCTCTTGATATAAGATATACTTTGCTTAAAAACAATGTTTTAAAAGAATTCAAAACTCCATTTGATAAATTTTATAATGTCCAATTGGTTAAATTCCTTTATAACACATATTTCTATTCAGACGAATTATTGACAAGATTTACAAACAGAGACATTATGCTGATGAAACAATTAATTATCCAGTCAAAAGAAGAACTTCAAAAACATTATCCGGATTTAAAATTTGTAGTTTTATACTTTAACGATAAAGGAAACGTTGCAGATTCTGTTGAACAGATGTATTATAACCAAATCTACAATACACTTGAAGACTATGATATTAAGTTTATAGACACAGCTGACTTAGTCGGTTTTCCTTTTGACCATATTTACTTAACAGAATATGCAATTGAAAATGACGGACATCCGAATGAAAAAGTTTGGGATTTATTAGTTCCAAAACTTGCCGAGGAATTGAACTTATAAGATGAGAATAGTCGTCATCGGTTATGGTAAACTGTTTCAGTCTGTAGTTGAAGGCTGTCTTATTAATGCGCAAAATATTGTCGGCGTTATGAGAGTAAACAGAATAAGATATTCATGGTTTATGAATTTCATTATCGACCATATTTTGCCCGATAACGACAAAATGTTTGTTGATCGTCTAAAACTGAATGACATAAATGCGCCCTCTGTAAACAGTGAAAAATTCAGAAAAATTCTTGTAGAATTAAACCCTGACATTGTTTTTGTTTCCTCTTGGGGCGAAAAATTCAAACCCGAAACCTATAAAATTCCAAAAATCGGAACAATAAACCTTCACCCTTCATTATTGCCTAAATACAGAGGTCCAAACCCTTATTTCCAAGCAATAAGACATGGCGAAAAAGAAACAGGATTAACTTTTCACCTTATGGACTCATCTTTTGACACAGGAGCAATTCTTCAACAGACTATCGTTCCCATAAATGAATATGAAACCGGAGAAAGTTTGAGAGATAAATGTTCAGTTTATGCAAGAGAAGAAGTTCAAAAACTCTTAAATAATCTTGATAACGGTTTTATTACTACTGTTGAACAAAGCCCCAAATATGCAACGTATTTTCATCAGCTGACACTCGAAGATTCGATTCTTTCCTTCTCAACCGAAACCTCTGATCAAATAGACAGAAGAATCAGAGGACTGATTCCCTGGATGAAATGCACAATTCCCTGCGGAAACGAATTTTTCCTGTTTAGTGAACATAAAATCCTCGACAAAAAAACAGACAAAAAATATGGGACTATAGTTGAAAATGACGGTAAAACAGTCAAAATAGCAACCCTTGATAATAAAATATTACAATTTAACAATGTACGCCCTGAAAGAAGTATCCCCTCATTTTTACATAAATGGTATGTAAAGAAATTCTTATGCAATACAAAAGAAATGTTATAAATTTATTATATATGGTAATATATATATAATGTAAAAAAGAGAGATTTCTATGCCTACAAAAAAATTAGAATCAAAACACGCTTTTACTCTAGCTGAAACACTGATTACTCTTGTAATTATAGGTGTTGTAGCAGCTTTGACTATTCCAAACTTAATTATTAATCATCAAAAAGAAGAAACCATAACCAAACTCAAAAAAACATATTCTACACTTGCTCAAATTACCCATAAAGCAATAGCTGACCATGGTCCGATATTATCTTGGGATATTGACAATAATAGTGAAAATTTTTTCAATACTTATATGGCACCATATTTAAATATCAGTAAAGTTTGCGGATATACAAACCAAAGTAATTGTAATCTCAAATATGCATATAGGAGTTCACCAAAAACTTTTCACACTTACCCTAATTATTACTATTCATTTATTCTTACAGATGGTTCTGCAGTAACAATGTGGACTATGGCAGGAAGTAGTCCACAATTGTCAATAGCATTTGCCTCCATAAATATTGATATAAACGGTAGCAAAGGTCCAAATGTCTTAGGGAAAGATATATTCCAGTACGTTTATTGGCTCAAAAATAGTCGTTCGAGTGATACTTCAGCATTTGGAAAATTAACTCCTACAATGTTTACAAGTACAAGAGCCCAACTAAAAGGAGATTGCAACAAAACAAACGGTGACGGATATGCTTGTGCTGCTCTTATTATGAAAGACGGCTGGCAAATAAAAGATGATTATCCGTGGTAAACATCTTTAACAGCAAATTATTAAAAACGGGTACAAATAATTGCACCCGTTTTTAATAATTTCCCCTTATCTCAATTTATTTTTTCAAATCTTTAATTAGTTACTCATCAAATCTATTGTATTTTGTAATAAGGTTTTATGAGTTTTAATAATTTGGTCAGCCATAGATTTTTGAACCTGAGCTTGTTGGAAAAATGTCGTATTATTGCCAAAATCAACATTCGACATTTCAAGCAAACCGCCTCTTACTTCTCCTCGGCCGATGATTGCACGTCCTGATTCCGGTGTTTCAATAAATCTTCCCTGCTGAACTTCATACAATTCTTGAGGATTATTAAAGTTGATTATTGCAACCTTAAACAAAGGCGTTCTGATTTTTCCGTTATCTGCTTTACCGTATAAGATGCCGTCATCTTTGAACTCAAATTCTTCGTATTTTCCTAAGTATTTACCATTTGACGGGTCAATCCAAAGCTTAATATTAGTGGTAGGAATACTCGCACTTCCATTATCAAACGGAGTATCAAGGAAGTCTTCACTGTCAACAGGTTTAGTACCGTTCATAATTTCGCCTTGGTCATTGAGAATATACCCCTGAACAGCCTGACCGTCAGAACTTCTGTAAACACCTTCACCGTCGAATTTGAAATCACCCAGACGAGTGTATGAAATTCTTCCGTTTTTATCTCTGATAACAAAATATCCTCTACCTTCAAGAAAGATATTCTCATCAGAAGTACCCGGAGTTGATTTTCCCTGCCCCAAGTTCTTAAGATTTACATCTGCAATTGAACCGTCAAGAAAAGTTTTGAAATTTGTTTTATTTTCTCTGTACCCCGGAGTATACATATTGATAAGGTTTTCGGATATACTGTTTATCCATTCTGTTGTTAGTTTTGTTGTTGAACTTGCAGTAATAAACGCATCACGCATGTTTATTCTCCTTTGTTATTTTGTTTGTTTTGTTTTGCTTGCCTGTATGTCAATTCTTTATACGGCAAATTTTGTTCTTCAAACCGCTGAACCAAAAGCGGGATATTGTTCCTCAAATACCTTTCAACTTCATTATTTGACGGAATAAAGTCAGCACTGATTTTGCCGTCTTTATCTATTTTCATAATGACGGAAATATTATTGTCAAAGTCAATTCTTACAGGTTTTTGAGTTTGCATGGATTTTTCAATCAAATTTATAAGTGTTTTTGAGACTTCCATTCCTCTCTGAACTTCACTGCTCGGAGCAATATCCACTTCAGAGACATTAAAATTATTGCCTTCTGTCTGTTGAATGCCTATTGAAAATTGACCGTTTGAAACCATATTGAGAAAAAAGTTTGCATCATCTCTGTTCATAGAGAGAGTGTCATAGATGAAATCAGACTTCATTGCATTCAGAATATTTTGAGAAAGTCCTAAAGAATTGACTCCATAATAAATTTTTCCGTTATTGTCGAGTGTCATAAGCATTTCACCAAAGCCAACACCGCCGTTTTCGAGGTATTCTTTAGTCTTTTCTTCGTTAATTCTATCGGTTAAATTTGTTTTTTCCGTTTCACTTGATTTTTCGGTTGAAACCTTCATTTAATTTTCCTCATTTAACATTTTAAGTTCTTCTTCTTTGAGTTCCTGTTCAATTTTATCGAGTGTTTTTGCATAATGTTTTTGAACTGCGACCTCTGAGAGAGTTTTGTTTTCAAGCTGTCTTTCTTCTTCTAGATATAATTCTTTTGCTCTTTCTTTATGCTTTTCAAGAACTTTAACTTCTTTTTCGCATTCGATTAACTTTTGTTTTTCGACTTCAAGAGCCTGAAGTGCTGCCTGTTTCTGTTCTTCAAGACGTTCGCCTTTATCATAAAGCGATTTGAGGAATTTATCGTAGCTGTCGAGCATCATCGGATCTGCTTTTCTCATGTTGATTCTGGTTGAAGTAATTTCCTGATTATTCTGCTCGATTAGCCCTTCTATTCTTAGAACCTCATTCTGCGCTTTTATTACATTTTGAAGCTGTTCGTCTTTCTTTCTTATTCTGAAATCAAGAATTCTTTGTAATCTATATCGAAAAGGCATAATAAAGACAACTTTCTATGATGATTATGAAATATTTACCCCCTTTTTTACACATCTGTTTGTATGAAATTTAATTATTTTTTTAAGAAAGTCAACAAGATTGGACTAAATTTTAAATTGTAATATAATAGAATTAGGTAAGTATAATTATTTTTATCTGTTATAATAAAAAGGTAGAAGGTTGAGTAATTATGGGAAGAACTCATATTGATTATAACGTTGACTTAGCGCAAGTTTTTGGTGCATTTAAAGATGAAAAGGAATTTGAGGCAATTGATTATGTCAGCAGTGCCTACGTTTCCTGCGGTTTTCATGCCGGAGACCCTCTTTCAATCCGTGAAATGCTTTTAAAATGTAAAGAAAAGAATATCTGCATCGGTGCACATGTAGGATACAACGACTTACAGGGTTTCGGATACCGTCCGATTGCACTCAGTCCTAGTGAAATTGAAGCAATCGTGATATACCAAATCGGTGCTTTAACATCTTTAGCAAAATCATACAGTTTGACAATTGAAAATGTCAGACCACATGGTGCATTGTATCGTCTTTGCGCTCTTGATTATGACATAGCACATGCAGTTGTAAGCGCCATCAAAAAATTTGATAAATGGCTTTCTTACACCTGTCTTGATAATGCTGTATTAGACAGAGTTGCCGCAGAAACAGGCGTAGTCGTTAACAGAGAAGTCCTTGTTGATAAACCATACAGGATAGATGCTTCTGTTGACTGGAATTCAAATTCTTTCCTACCAAACGAAGTATCTTTAAACAGAATAAGAACAATTATGCACTCATCTCAAATCAAATTACCGGAAGGTAAATTTTTGAGTGTTAATTGCGATACGCTCCATTTCAGCATTAAAAACCCTGATGGAATAAATCTCTTAAAGAATGCAAGAGAATTAGTCGAACCAACCCCCGTAGCTTATAACAAAGCTGAGCTGTCAGGCTGGGTATAAGAGGTAGAATTAAATTGAAAATTATCCGTAATATAGTAAAAATGCCCAAAAGCGCAATTTGGCTTCTTCCGGGACTTGAAGTTAAAAGATGGTTTCTCCTTCTGATATTGGGAACCATTGTTTCAGTTATTGGTTTATGTATTATATTAAACTTAAGACCGGTATATTTTTTGATTAAGATAATAATGAAAATAGCACAAACACTGCCGTCTGATATGATAGGACTTATTTTGGTTCTAATCGGAGCACTTTTGTTCTTTATCGGTTGGCAGAAAACAAACTATTCAATTCTTGATACAAAAGATAACAGAAACAGCGGAGAAGTTCTTGAAGATTTATACAGAAGAAGAAAACTCAACAGAGGGCCTAAAATCGTTGCAATCGGCGGCGGAACAGGTCTTTCTACAATGCTTAAAGGTATCAAACAATTAACAAATAATATCACTGCGGTTGTTACCGTTGGTGATGATGGCGGAAGTTCCGGAAGATTGAGACATGATCTTGGAGTTCTTCCTCCAGGTGATATAAGAAACTGTATTGCAGCCTTAGCAGATGACGAGGATTTGGTTACAAAACTCTTTCAATATCGTTTTATCAATGGTGAAGGACTGGAAGGACACAGTTTCGGGAATTTATTTTTAAGTGCTTTATGCGCTATTACAGGAGATATGGTCAGAGCAGTTAAAGAATCTTCAAAAGTTCTATCAATTAGAGGAAGGGTATTACCTGCAACACTTGATGATATGCGCCTTGTCGCAACAATGGAAGACGGAAGTATTGTTGAAGGTGAATCAAATATTCCCGAATCCGGTAAAAAGATTGTTAAAATGAGTACAAAACCCGATAATTGCAAGGCGCTTGAAGATGTTATTACTGCAATTAACGAGGCTGAATTGATTATTTTAGGACCAGGCAGCTTATTTACAAGCGTAATACCTAATTTATTGGTTAAAGAAATAGCTGAGGCAGTAATCAAATCAAATGCAAAAAGAATTTATGTATGCAATATGATGACTCAACCGGGTGAAACGGACGGTTTTACCGTATCAGACCATCTAAGAACAATTATGGAACACGTTGGCGGAGAAAAAATTGTTGATGCTGTTTTAGTCAATGATGTTCTTCCTCAAGCAATTATAGAAAAATACAAATCAGCAGGCTCTGTTGAAGTTGTTTTAGACAAAGAAAATGTTGAAAAATTAGGTGTTAAAGTCTTCCAGAAACACATAATTAATGATGAAACTCAACTAGTAAGACATTCTCCCAAGAAATTGGCTCGTGCCATTTATTATTGGTTCAGGAAACAGGAAAGAGGGAATGATGTCGGTTAAAATTGAAACAAAACCCGTTACGGTAAAAACTTTTTTTAAAAGAAAAAATGAACAAAAAAAAATAACAATGCTTACTGCTTATGATTGTTCAACGGCAAAATTCATAGATGAAGCAGGTGTTGACAGTATTTTAATCGGCGATTCTGTCGGAATGACGGTTCTCGGATATGAAAACACTTTGCAGGTAACTGTTGATGATATGGTAACCTTTACAAAAGCTGTTGCAAGAGGAGCAAAAAGGGCTTTGATTGTTGCAGATATGCCATTTTTGTCTTATCAGACATCAAAACAACAGGCACTTGAAAATGCAGGAAAATTAATCAGAGCAGGTGCTCAAGCTGTCAAAATAGAGGGGGCAAGTGAAACAACTGTTGAAGTCATTAAAGCACTTGTTGATGCAGGAATTGCGGTAGTTGGACACTTAGGTTTTACTCCACAGTTTATTAATTCAATAGGTGGATATTATATTCAGGGTAAATCTTATGAACAGGCAGTTAAGCTACTTGAAGATGCAAAAAGGTTAGAAACAGCTGGAGTTTTTGCACTTGTTCTTGAGATGGTACCTGAAGAAGCAGCTACGGTTGTTACCCAAAAACTAAAAATCCCTACAATCGGAATCGGTGCCGGAAGATATTGTGACGGTCAAGTTTTGGTTATAGACGATATAATCGGAAAATATTCCGAATTCACACCTAAATTTGCAAAAAAATACGGGAATGTCAAAGATATAATCTTTAATTCCGCAAAGCAATATGATGAAGAAGTTAAGACAGGGAAATTCCCCTCGGAAGAACACATTTTTACAATGGAAGAGCAAGAACGGGAACAATTTAAGCATTATTCAATATCACAATAAATAAGTTTGAAGGAGAAAAATTATGCAAAGAAACTACAACTCACAAAATTCAAATAATGCGGAAGCATTAGTGGTTATTTTTGATATTATCAGTAGGATAATATTCATCTATGCAGCAATTGTATTGTTATATTGGCTGTTTACAATATTCATATTACCAATGGGATTTAGATTTCCGGAATTTGTAAACCAATTCTGTCAAGCTCCATACGGACTTGCACATACAATCGGATATGTACACCGTGGCGGCGGATTAAACTTTACAGGCGGTATTGCGGCACTTATTATGTTCGTATTCGGCTATATATTTGAATTAATCCGTAATGCAATTATAAGAAGATAAAAATCAATTATTCAAAGAAAGAAGTTAAATTGGAAGTTATTTTATATCACAAAATATCAGAAGTTAAAGAAAAAGTCAGCGAGTGGAGAAAGCAAGGTTTAACTGTTGGTTTGGTACCAACAATGGGAGCATTGCATAAAGGTCACGCTTCTTTGATGAAAGCAGCAAAAGAAAAATGCGACAGAGTTGTTATAAGTGTCTTTGTCAACCCAATACAGTTCGGACCTAACGAAGATTATGATAAATATCCAAGAACTCTTGATGCTGATATGAAGGTTGCAGAAGAACAGGGCGTTGATATTGTTTTTGCACCATCTCCAAAAGAAATGTACGGAGAAATATCAAAACTTTCAAACGATCTTTTGACTTATGTTTGCCCACCGTTTGAATATGTTGACAAATTATGCGGGAAATCACGTCCGGGACATTTTGACGGTGTTGCAACAGTTGTCACGAAGCTTTTCAATATTGTTCAACCAAATTATGCTTTTTTCGGTGAAAAAGATGCACAACAATTAATTATCATAAAAAAAATGGTAAGCGATTTAAATATGAATCTTGAAATTATTCCTTGTCCGATTGTCAGAGAAGATGACGGACTTGCAGTAAGTTCAAGAAACACTTATTTAAGCACTGATGCGAGAGCAAAAGCTCCTACAATATACAAAGCTTTATGTCATGTCAGAGAATTAATAGCAAAAGGAATAACTGAAAAAGATATTTTGCTAGACTCTGCCATCAATATTTTAGATAAAGATATTGAGTTGGAATATCTGGAAATTGTTGATATCAATACACTTATGGCTCCGGAAAAAATTTCATTAAAGAATTTAATTCTTATTGCCGTTAAACTGAATGGAGTAAGGTTGATTGATAATATCTTTCCAAAAGGTTAGTTATTAGATATGTCTTATGTTGTGAATGAAAATAAGCAAAGTAGAAATATTGAATCCGTACAAATGATGTGCGGAATACTTCGTTTTGTTCAAGTATTTTCTATGATATACTCCTTATTATCATTCTGCTATTGGGCATTATTAATGCTCGATATTTCTGTTCCTATTCCCATCAGATTTTTCTTTGAAATGCCATATATATTTGTAAGAATATTAGGATATGTACCTAAAGGAACTTCAACAGACTTCTCCGGTGCAATCATAGGTATTGTATTTTTGGTTATAGTCTTTTTATCAAGTTATGTTGCTGACAATATGGAACGAGTAATAGCTATAGAAAGTAAAAAACAAAAGAAAAAACAACCTAACAGACACATCACAAATACATATCATTCCCCGTCAGTAAAAACAATAACAACTAATGCAAATGCCGTAGCATCAACATCATCTGAAATTGAATTAATTGATGTAACAAAGAAAAAATTCATATTTCTTCTTGAAGTAAAGATATCCGAAGTTGATATATCAGCAAAATCAGTACATTCAGATTCTGAGAAACTTAAAAAACGAATATGTGATGCTATTATCGATAATTTAAATATGAATAAACTTGATCAATGT
>JAEEGL014066572.1_pt1 | contig 13274 bp, 10 predicted proteins | sample 9134231 | NCBI WGS metagenome assembly JAEEGL01 (sample SAMN16246548, study PRJNA631951) | gut metagenome | biome: gut microbiome; feature: rumen; material: fiber-attached | host: Bos | place: Iran: Karaj | collected 2018-10 | reverse complement strand
GTTAACCTTTCCTTTTTCAGATACGATGGTTTGATACCAGGTTTCCGGAATGACGTTACCGGAAAGATTTAGCATTCCGATTTCGTCCACGATCGGATTGCCGGTTTTGATTTCAGTATTGATAGACATATGAATCGCACTCCTTTTTGCTGATAATTTTTGTAAAGTGACAAATTCACATGAAAACTGAATACGCAATTTTGCTGTTTGATGTTGAAATGCAAAAGATAAAAAGAACGCGAAAAGAGACAATTTTGTCCGCTTCCCTACAAAAGTTGTTCAATGAACAAAGGTGAGAGCCCGAAACCCTTGATTTTACTGGTATTTTGGGTTGCGTTATAAGTTCGAATCCTTTCGCGCACGCTATAACAACAAGAAACCGGAACGAAAGTTCCGGTTTTTTTGTTGTTGGAGCTGCGCGCTGATCCGAACCCTACGGTTCGGGTCTCGCCTGCCGTGCACGAACACAATCGGCATTTTTGGGCGAAAGTACACGGAATTCTGATAAAAATATTGGAATTGTGATATATAGAGCGCGCGGTAAATGCTATTCTGTATTCAGTTCATAGATGCAAGGAATTGCACCGATTTGAATTAGCTTTCTTTCTTTACCCAATATGAAACAGCCGACGCGGAGCGTCGGTTTTTTCATTTCTACAGACCTTGTCGTATCTTGTTCTGAAGTGACATACCTTACATCGACAGCAGCTGCAGTTCCTTCCATCCCTTTTCCTCTGCTTGCAGGACATCCGTTTCTATGAGCATATACTGCTCCGGAAGCCCTTCCTGAAAGCAGGGTGCGAATACCGCTGCAGCGTCTTCGATCTTGTGCTCCTTATCCCTTGCGAAATAATAGTCTGCTTTCGGCAGGATCCGGCAGTTTTCGGGCAGGTTATCCTTATTACCCTCTGTCAGTGTGGCAAAGACATACTTTTTGGTCTCGCCCATTTCGTGGGTATACAGAAGACCGGAAGGATAGCCTGCGGATAGCCCCTGCTTTTCAGCATTGACAAAGATGGAGAGCAGCATATGATTGTAGCGATTTGCGGTAGTCACCTCATCAAATTCCGTGACGATCACAATGCGTTCTTCCAAAGTCTTTTGCATCCGGTTATCATCGGATGCTTTTTTCTTAGCAGTTTTCTTTGTGGTAGCCTTCTTTGAGGAAGTTTTCGACTCGCCGCTGACAGCTCTGGCTGCCGTGGCGGAAAACATCTTATCGGGAAGGGGCTCTGCAACAGTGCTTTCCCCGGCTTCGATCCTTGCGAGAGTAGATTGCAACACTTCAATGGTCTGTTGCATGGTGCGGATTTTTCTCTCGGCAAGGTCCTTGCCGTCAAATAACAGCTTTCTGATATTCAGCGCTCCGCCTGCTTCCTTATAGGATTCCAGATCTCGAAGGGGAATACCAAGCTCAATACAAAGCTGGATGGCATCCAACAGATAGAGCTGCTCCGGCGTGTAGTAGCGATAGTTGGTCTCCTGATTGATGTAGGCAGGGGAAAACACCCCGATCCGGTCATAGTATCGAAGGGATTTGATGCTCACATTCTTAAGCTTGGAAACCTTGCCGATGGATAAGTAGCCTTTCATAGCCGTTTCTGCTCCTTTCTTCTGTATCCGATAGTCTGCAACCTTCAAAGTATACCAAAGGGACACAGTTTTACAGTAGCATAGATCCCTAAAAAACACAATGGAAAAAGGGCGTTGCCGGTAGGGCGTTTAGGTAAAACTGTCTGCGGCTGTGGTTTTGAAAATCAGAATCCCAGATCCTCGCCTACCAGGATCACATGGATCCTGTCTTTGTGCTTGGAATATCTGGTAACCAAAAACTGGCAGCAGATGGTATCCGGAGATTTGCAGTTAAAGCAGGACCCAGTTTTGCTGCAAGGGGTGTCCAGTCCGAATCGCTGGGCGTTAATGGGGGCAGCTACAGATCGGGCCCGTTTCATGGCACCGTCCACATCATCGCATACCTTGTTCATGCTGACGATAAACAGCACCTTCTTCGGACCGAAGGCAATGGCTGAAACTCTGTTGGAGTTTCCATCGATATTGACTAAAACGCCATCCTCTGTCATGGCATTGCAACTGGCCAGATAAAAGTCGGCATCATAGGCCAGAAGTGCAGCTTCTCTTTTATTATCGTAGGCATTCCGATCAATGAAATCATAGTTGCCTGTCTTCAGTGCGTCCGACAGACCGATCTCATGAATGCTCATGCCGCCGCCCATGGTGATCACGGATCCTTCCGGGATCAGTTCCAATGCCTTGGCAAGCGCTTCTTCTTTTGTCTGGGCATAGTAACCTGTCATATTTCTGGAAGCTAGTCCTTTGATGACTTTTTCAGCCAGCAGCGTATTGCGCTTTACGATATTTTCATTCATGTGTAGCCCCTCCTAAAATTTTATCTTGAAAATGTAGGAAATGTACGATACAGATACAGTTTTACATTATCACAGATGCCACTGGGTGTAAACGAGGTCTTGCGGAAGACTTCGTGTTCGCGGAGCACGAATACACCGCACCTGTCCATTGTGAAAACCTCACAAAAATGCCCCCCTGATTTTTGGTAAGAAATCAGTGTTTTTCGTTTGCAAAATACCTTGTAATTCATAGTATCTCATGATACGTTATCTGTATCTTTATTTTCCCGTTATTGCGAAGAAAATCGAATAGGTTTTATCTGATCTGAAATCGGAGAGGTCTGTTACCCTGACGCAATTGAATCAAGCAACTTATTTAGGGCGTTATTTTTGTATGCCCAAAAATCTTGTTATTCGACTAAAAGGGAAGGGGGAACAGATTAATGAATTATAAATCAATTAAATCAACAATCAAAAACAAGGAAAACGACTGGCATAAACTGACAGGTGAACTGGATTTTCGAGTAAACAACGATTACCTGTTTCGAGCATTACTACAGACAGATAACAATGTTCTTAAAGAACTGATAGCAAGCCTGTTTCGTTGGAATGTAGAAGACATTACAAGTGCGGATATCCAAAATCCGATACAACTTGGGGCTTCGATAGATAAGAAGTATTACTTTTTGGACATCAAAGTTTTGCTCAACGAAACATATTTGGTCAATCTTGAGATGCAGATTGTTAATGAAAGAAATTGGCCAGACCGGTCACTATGCTATCTTTGTCGAACTTTTGACCAGTTAAACAGGGGAGAAGGTTATACCATTGCTAAACCGGCGTATCAGATTGGATTTACGGATTTTTCACCGTTTGAGGATCATCTTGAATTTTATGGGACCTATCAACTCCTGAATACCAAGGATCAGCACAAATATACTGACAAATTTTCTCTCTCTGTGGTAAACTTAAGTTGTATAAACCTGGCAACCGAAGAAGATCATGCTTCACACCTTGTCGAGTGGGCCAAGATGTTCAAAGCCAAAACATGGGAGGAATTGCGTATGTTAGCAGAAAAGAATCCGGCTATCGATGAAGCTGTCACTAAAATCTATACACTTACACAGGAAGATATCATCCGTGAACAGATGGAAGCAGAGGAACTGTATTATCTAAGTATACAGAAGAGGGATGAAGCCCTTGCGAAGAAGGATGAAGCCCTTGCGAAGAAGGATGAAGAGTTAGTAAGAAAAGATGAGTTAATCGAGAAAGCTCAACTTGAAATAGACCGCTTAAAATCCATCATAGCCGCTAACAATATCAAGGTGGATTAATGTACTGAAATATGATGACGTAAGGAAAGCGCTTCCGCACCGTTAGAGTCATCATATGCATATTTTGATTCGAAAATACAATTACTTCATACGATTCACAAGGCGGAGGCGACAGCCTCCGCCTTTACAGTTGTGCGAGACAATTGTGTCTATTTGGCGAAGATACTTGCGGTAGTCAGATTGAAAGCAGCAGGGCTCTGTGGTATCCTTGATAAGAGTAGAAGTGCATCACAGAGCTATTTGACGCTTTGAAGTTCGAGAAACCAGATTCGGAGAGAATTCACTATGTCCGATTTGACGAAACAGATAAAACATACAAACCAAACAAACCAAACAAAACAGAAGCCGGCTTCCAAGCTACGTCAGCACGGACAAAAGGCAAAACAGAAGGGCTTGAGCGCACTCTTTAAGCTGGTCTTTTCCCATATGATGGTAACCCTCCTTTTGCTGGCGCTGCAGATCTACATCATGTACTGGGCGCTGTATCGGGTCCAGTCTCAGGCGGCGCTGCTTGCCGTATTTTACGGCCTCGGGATGGTGGCAATCGTCATTTTGATCAACGGGGACGATAATCCGGCCTTCAAGCTGGCCTGGATCATTCCGATCTGTGTTTTCCCGGTCTTCGGCGTGGCACTTTATATTTTCATCTACACCAATCCCGGAGGACGGCATTTGCACAAAAGGATCGATATCCGGGTGGACGAAACCCGTTACCTTCTCAGAACCGAGCACAGGGTGGTGGATAAGATCAAAAAAGAGCCCTCGGGGTTTCGCAATATCTGCTATTATCTGCAGCACAATAACCAGATGCCTACCTATGACCATACTGCAGTAACCTTCTTTTCTCTGGGAGAAGAAAAGTTCGCGGATCTTTTGGAGGAGCTGCAAAAGGCGAAGTCCTTCATCTTTCTGGAATATTTTATCATCCATAAGGGGCAGGTCTGGGATGCCATCCTGGAGATTCTGAAGGAAAAGGCAAAGGAGGGCGTGGAGATCCGCCTGCTGTATGACGGAATGAATACCTTGAGCGCGCTGCCTACAAATTATCCGAAGAAGCTGGAAGCGATGGGGATCCATACCCGCGTTTTTGAGCCGATCCGGCCGCTGCTCTCAACAGCGCAGAATCATAGGGACCATCGCAAGATCCTGGTGATCGACGGGCGCGTGGCTTACAACGGGGGCGTAAATCTTGCCGATGAGTATATGAATCTGGAGGAGCGTTTCGGCCATTGGAAGGATACGGCCGTCAAGCTGGAGGGGGACGCGGTCCGCAGCTTTACGATCATGTTCCTGCAAATGTGGTATATGCGGGATAAGGGCCTGGGAGAGTATGAAGCCTATCTTCCCAAGCCAGGTACCTTTGCGGTGAAAACAGAGGGACAGGGGTACGTTGTGCCCTACAACGATGATCCCGTAAACCATCTCGATATAGCCAAGGATGTCTATATGGACATTCTGTATAAGGCAAGAAGTTATGTGCATATCATGACGCCGTATCTTGTGCCGGACAATGAACTGGTGACGGCGTTGATGTTTGCCGCCAGAAGAGGCGTGGATGTAAAGATCATCCTGCCCCATATTCCGGATAAAAAGGTAGTCTTTTCCATGGCGAGAACCTATTATCCACAGCTTTTGGATGCGGGCGTGGAGATCTACGAATACCTTCCGGGCTTTGTTCATGCCAAGGAGTTTATCACGGATGATAACAAGGCGGTGGTGGGATCCATCAACCTGGATTTCAGATCCCTGTATCATCATTTTGAGTGCGCAACCCTGATCCTGAAGGATCCCGTGATCCTGGAGATCGAAGCGGATTTTCAGAAAACACTGGAAAAGTGCAGAAAAGTGGACTTCCAGTACTATGTGGATCTGCCCTTTACCTATCGTATTATGGGCCAGGTAGCAAGATTGTTTGCGCCGCTGGTATGAGAGGGTAGCGCTTGCGTGCAAACCGAAAAAACCAAAACAAAACTGCCGAAAAAACCAAAACAAAAGTGCCGAAAAAACCAAAACAAAACTGCCGAAAATACGAAAACAAAATACCCCGCCGGTTCCCGGCGGGGTATTTGTTTCGATAAAACGCAATCAATTCGATCAATACAGGTGACGCAGTATCGTGGCCGATCAGCCCATGGTAACCTCTACGTTGTACTCGGTCTTACCCTTTACGTAAGGGATTACATTGCCTTCTACTTCCTGGCCGTCTACAACCATCTTTACAACACCCTTCTGAACGTTGCCAGGGTTCTTTACGGTGATGGTGTAGGAGCCTTCACGGAATTTTCTGGTTAAGGTGAAGTCACCGAATCCGTCAGGCACACAAGGGTTGATCTGCAGTCCCTTATGAGTGGGATACAGGCCCAGGATGTGCTGGGAGATGTTAACGAAGGTCCAAGCAGCCGTACCCGTCAACCAGGAGTTCTTGCCTTCTCCGTGGAACTTAGCGTCGCGTCCTGCTACCATCTGGGAATATACATAAGGCTCGGTGCGGTGGATCTCGGAGAACTCCTCTACATAAGCAGGGCAGGTCTTCTTGTAGATCTCAAATGCACGATCACCACGGCCTACAACGGTCTCTGCGATGGAAACCCAGGGATTGTTGTGGCAGAAGATTCCGGCGTTCTCTTTGTATCCCGGAGGATAAGAGGAAACCTCACCGAGTTCTTCGTGATATCTGGTGTAAGCGGGCTGCAGGATCATGATACCGTAGTCGGTATCCAGTCTTTCCTTAACGGAATCCAGAGCCTTGATAGCCTCTCCGGTTTCAAGACCAACACCTGCCAATACGCAGAAGCCCTGAGGCTCGATGAAGATCTGGCCTTCCTCACATTCCTTACTGCCGACTTTGTTGCTGGAGGAATCATAAGCACGAACGAACCAATCGCCGTCCCAACCTGCATCCAGCAGCACTTTCTTCATTTCTTCTACTTCAGCTCTGGCTCTGTCAGCTTCAGCCTGATCGCCCATGAGCTCGCAAAGATCAGCATACTCCAAACCGTATTTTACAAACATACCGCCGATGAATATGGACTCTGCAACAGGTCCCTCGGAAGGTCCGAAGGTCTGGAAGGACTCTCCGGGATGCAGGGAATGGCAGTTCAGGTTCAGGCAGTCATTCCAGTCTGCACGACCGATCAAAGGAAGCTTGTGAGGTCCCTTGTGGGTTACGGTGTAATCAAAGGATCTCTTTAAGTGGTTCATAAGCGGAGTAGCTTTGGACTCATCATTATCGAAAGGAACCATCTCCTCCAGGATGGAGGTATCGCCGCTCTCTCTTACATAAGCACTGGTACCTGCAATAAGCCACAGGGGATCATCATTGAAGCCGGAACCGATGTCGGAGTTACCCTTCTTGGTAAGAGGCTGGTACTGATGGTAAGCGGAGCCGTCCTCGAACTGAGTGGAAGCGATATCGATAATACGCTGACGAGCACGCTCGGGAATCAGATGTACGAAGCCAAGCAGATCCTGGCAGGAATCTCTGAAGCCCATACCACGGCCGATACCGGACTCGTAATAGGAAGCGCTTCGGGACATATTGAAGGTAACCATACACTGATACTGGTTCCAGATGTTTACCATTCGGTTTACCTTGTCGTTACCGGACTGTACGGTATATTTGGTAAGAAGCTCATCCCAGTAAGCACACAGCTCGTCGAATGCCTTATCAGCATCCTCGGTGGTCTGATATTTGGAAAGAAGCGCTTTTGCAGGCTTCTTATTGATCACGCCGTAGGACTCCCACTTGTCATCATCAGGATTCTCACAATAACCCAGTACAAATACAAAGGTCTTGGAATCGCCCGGTGCAAGAGTTACGTTCAGCTGATGGGAAGCGATGGGATACCAGCCGCTTGCCATGGAGTTGCGAGCCTTGCCTTCCTCAACAACCAAAGGATTGGCGCCGCCTCTGTTGTAATCGCCCATGAACTCGTCACGGCTTGTATCAAAGCCTGCGATGTCGGCGTTTACAGAGTAAACTGCGTAGTGGTTTCTGCGCTCTCTGTACTCAGTCTTGTGATACAGGGCGTTGCCTTCCACTTCGATCTCACCGGTGGAAAGGTTTCTCTGGAAGTTCCTCGGATCCTCGTCCGCATTCCACAGACACCACTCAACATAAGAGAATAAGGAAAGATCCTTGGTCTGGCTGCTTTCATTGGAAAGGGTTACCTTCTGGATCTCGCAGGCATCGCCCATGGGAACGAAGGTCAGAACCTCGGCCTTTACGCCGTTCTTCTTGCCCGTGAACCGGGAATAGCCGATACCGTGACGGCATTCGTACTCGTCAAGCTCGGTCTGGGTCGGCTTGAAACCGGGATTCCAGATGGTGTCACCGTCTTTTACATAGAAGTATTTACCGTTGTTGTCGATGGGGACATCATTGTAGCGGTAGCGGGTGATGCGAAGAAGCTTAGCATCCTTATAGAAGGAATAACCGCCCATAGTGTTGGAAATGAGTGAGAAAAACTCGCTGCAGCCCAGGTAGTTGATCCAGGGAAGAGGAGTCTTGGGTGTGGTGATGACGTACTCTCTGTTGGCGTCATCGAAATAACCAAATTTCATAGCTTTTTTTCCTTTCTTACATAATTTTTGCCTTGTCAAAACGGGCCCGCCGCAGAAGCTGTGACAGGACCGTTTGGGATAGGCGTTACCCTAATGGTTAGATTATACCTAAAGAAGGCCGAGAAATCAAGTGAAATCAGATGGTTCGGGGGTGCTCGGGCACGCAGCGAAAACGATTGAAAAAACACGCAAAAAATGAACAAATTTTGTTCACAAAATACGTATTGCAATCCTTAAAAGAATGTGATATAAAGGTATTGTCACCGAAAATATGAACAAATTGTAAACGCGGTGTAAACAAAGTGTTTGCAGAAAATGGATAAAGTTTGTATTTTTGAAAATGGCGCAAACGTAGATTGGGCACGGGCACGGCGGCACCTTTCGGTCAAAGTGCACAAAATTTTACGAAAAACAAGTTGCAAACCTATCAACATTGTTGTATATTAGAGTAACGAAAACGTATTCGTAAAATTCGTCAATCTGGTTGCGGAGGGATGATATGGTATCAATGAAGGATATAGCTGCTGCGTGCAGTGTTTCCGTAGCAACGGTCAGCAAGGCACTGAATGACCATACGGATATCAGCGAAGATACCAAACGGAATATCAGGAAGGTTGCAAGGGAGATGGGATACTTTCCCAATTCCGTAGCCAGAGCCCTGAAGACAAACAAGACCTATAATATAGGAGTGCTGTTTGTGGAAGAGGCTAACAGCGGACTGACCCACGATTTCTTCGCACATGTGCTTGACAGTTTTAAGAGGACGGTAGAGGAAAAGGGCTACGACATCACCTTCCTGAACTGTAACAAATCCCGTCCCAATGCGATGTCATATTTGGAGCACAGCAGATACCGTGGCTTTGACGGCGTGGTAGTGGCCTGTGTGAACTTCCTGGATCCCGAGGTACAGCAGCTTTTGGAGTCGGATCTGCCCGTAGTGGTGATCGACTACGAATGCGAGACCAAGACCTCCATCGTATCAGATAATGAGAGCGGGATCGCAGAACTGATGGATTTTGCTCATGAGTTAGGTCATGAGAGGATCGCATATATCACCGGTAAGGACTCGGAGGTTACCCAGAAGAGGATCCGGAGATATAAGGAAAAGCTTGAAGAGTTCGGGCTTCCCATCAGGGAAGAATACATATTATCTTCCGAATACAGAGACATAGGCCAGACGGCTATGGTAACAACGGAGCTGTTATCACTTCCTGAGATACCAACCTGTATTCTTTTCCCGGATGATTACGCAGCGTACGGCGGGATCAATGTAATTCGGGGAATGGGGATGCAGATCCCGGAGGATATTTCCGTAGCAGGATATGACGGCATTTCACTTGCCTGCCAGATCCAACCCAGACTGACAACCGTCAGACAGGATACGGAAGGCATGGGCAGCATCGCAGCCCTGAAGCTCATCGATCTGATCGAGCAGCCGGAAAGAAGCGGACCTGAAAAGGTCGTGGTTACCGGAAAGCTTGTAAAGGGAGAGACCTTCGCCAAGAACCCCGAGCTTTAAGAGAGGCATTTATATCACCTAGTGATATGAAAATAAATGCAAGTTACTTATTCACCAAACTTTTTCAATTTTTCTAAGAGGAGGACAAAAAATGAAAAAGAAAGTATTAAGCGTTCTGCTTTCTACTGCTATGGTAGCTAGCCTTCTGGTTGGTTGCGGCGGCAGCAGCGAAGCACCTGCAACTAGCGAACCCGCTGAGGAGACCACTGAGGAAGCTCCTGCAGAGGATGCAGCTGAGGAAGAGGCAGATGTAGTTAAGCCTGAAGATGGCGAAGAGTCTGCAGCTCCTGCAAACGGCGGCGAGGGTGGCACCATCAATCTGTGGACCTTCACCGATGAGATCCCTAAGATGATCGACAAGTACATCGAAGATCATCCGGATTTCCCTTACACTGTTAACTCTACCATCATCGCTACTACTGATGGTGCATATCAGCCCGCACTTGACCAGGCTCTGACCGCTGGCGGCGAGGATGCTCCTGATATGTATGCAGCTGAGGAAGCTTTCATCATCAAGTATTCCAAGGGCGATATGCAGGATTTTGCAATGCCTTACAAGGATCTTGGTATTGATGTAGACGCTGAGCTTGCTCAGGCAGACATCGCTCCTTACACCGTTGACGTTGGATCCAACACCAATGGCGAGCTTGATGCACTTGGTTATCAGACCACCGGTGGTTGCTTCATCTACAGAAGAAGCATCGCTAAGGACGTATTCGGAACTGACGATCCCGCTGAGATCTCCGCTATTATCGGTGGTGGTTCCGGTAACTTCGATAAGTTCTGGGAAGCAGCAAAGACCCTGAAAGACAAAGGATATCCGATCGTATCTTCCGATGGAGATATCTGGAATGTCTGCAAGCATGATCCCAGCTCCAAGAGCTGGCTCACCGATGACGGAAAGCTTCAGATCGATGATTCCAAGCTTGCATTTATGGACTATGCAAAGACCCTTTATGACAATGGTTGGTCCAACAAGACCTCTGCTTGGTCTGATGCTTGGTTCGCTGATATGAGTGGCGCATCTGATGCAAACGCATTTGGTTTCTTTGGTCCTGCATGGCTTGTAAACTACACCCTGGCTCCTAACTGCGGCGGCGAGGCTGTTGGCGAAGGCACCTATGGTGACTGGGCAATCTGTGATTCTCCTGTTGGCTTCTTCTGGGGCGGTACCTGGATCATGGCAAACAAGAACATGGATCCTGCAAAGAAGGATGCTGTTAAGGAACTCATTTACTGGATCACCCTTGATTCTACCGAGGATGGACTTCAGTACAAGTGGGCAAACGGCACTCTGAACGGTGAAGGCGGCACCAAGGACTCTGTAGCATCCGGTACCGTAATGAGCAAGTCTGACGGATCCCTTGACTTCCTTGGCGGCGAGAACATGTTCGATTACTTCGTTCCTGCTAACAAGTATGCAAAGGGTGACAACATGACCCAGTTCGATGAGACCATCAACAATGCTTACACCGAGCAGGTTAGCCAGTATGCTAACGGCGAGAAGTCCAAAGAGGACGCTATTGCATCCTTCAAGGAGAAGATCGCTACCGATCTTGGTATCGAGGCAGCTGAGTAATCAATACTCAAAACACAACACATGAAAATGTGAAATAGGAATACGCGGGGAGAGCATATCTCTCCCCGCGGAATTTCTTTGAAAAGAGAACATCCAAGTGCAAGATCCTCCCAAGGTTATACGGAGGATACAAAATAAAACGAAACCAAATACTTGGGAGGAAAGAACATGAAGAAAAGCAAATTTTCGGGATATGCCAAGTGGGGTTACATTTTCTGTATTCCTTTCTTCCTTGCTTATGCAATATTCCAGTTATATCCGACGTTATATACGATCATAATCGGATTCACAGATTTGAAGGGTGTGGCAACAACAGATTTCCACTTCCTGAAGAATCCATTTGAGAACTACGCGTTCATCTTAGGAAACTCCTTATTCAGAAAAGCATTCAGTAACACGGTAAAGATGTGGGTACTCAACTTCATCCCTCAGCTTTCCCTGGCCCTTTTGCTTACCGCATGGTTTACGGACCGCCGGTTTAAGATCAAGGGAGAAGGCTTTTTCAAGGTAGTATTCTACATGCCGAACATCATCACGGCAGCAACCATAGCAATCCTTTTCAGTTCCCTGTTCGGATTCCCCATGGGACCTGTCAATGACTTGCTTACCCGTTTCGGGTTTGCAGATGAGCCCTACAACTTCTTAGTAAAGAAAACAGCATCCCAGAACATCGTAATCTTCATCCAGACCTGGATGTGGTACGGCTACACCATGATCATCCTGATCTCCGGTGTATTGGGAATTAGTACGGAGATCTTCGAGGCAGCAGAGGTGGATGGAGCCAACGGCTGGCAGACCTTCTGGCTGATCACGATCCCGAATATAAAGACCATCCTTCTGTTCACGCTGGTAACCAGTTTGATCGGTGGTTTGAACATGTTCGATATCCCGCAGCTGTTCGTATTCGGCGGCGGTCCCGATAATGCAACGATGACGACCAACATCTTCATCTACAACCAGGCATTTAAGGGAAGTTACCAGTACAACAAAGCTTCAGCGGCAAGTATGATCATGTTCGTGATCATCGTAGTACTGTCCGCGATACTGTTCTACATGCTTCGTGATAAGGACGAGGCAGCACTTGAGCGTATCAAGAAGCAGGAAATGAAGAACCGCAAGCTGCGTGAAAAAGAAGCAGCAAAGAGCGGAAATTAAGGAGGTGCGAAAGTGAGTAAAGCAGAATCAAAAGGCCAGAGCACCGTTGTAAAAAAGAAACAGGACAATAACCTGCCGATCAAGATAGTGATCTACATCATTTGTATCGTTCTTGCGATCTTAAGCTTGATGCCTTTCATCATCATGATCGTAAACTCAACCCGTTCCACCAACGAGATCCAGGCACACGCCGTATCGTTGATCCCTTCCAAGTACTTCTTCAACAACCTAAAGATCCTTGTAAGTAAGAGTTTCGATCCCAAGGTCGGATTTATGAACTCCGTCATCGTATCCGTAGGTGTAACCTTGCTGGCGATCTATTTCTCCACCCTGACAGCTTACGGTATCGTGATCTATGACTGGAGATTCAAACATGCAGCATTCCGTTTCATCATGGCAGTTATGATGATCCCGGCACAGCTGACCAGTATCGGTTTCTATCAGATGGTTTATAAGATCCACATGACGAACCATTTGAGTATGTTGATCCTGCCGGCGATCGCCAACTCCTCCATGGTATTCTTCATGAGACAGTACATGGTAGGAGCCCTTCCCTTCGAGCTTGTACAGGCAGCCCGAATCGACGGAGCCGGAGAGTTCTTCATCTTTAACAAGATAGCCCTTCCCATCATGAAGCCGGCTATCGCAACCCAGGCAATCTTCACCTTCGTAAGTTCCTGGAACAACCTGTTTACTCCGATGATCCTGTTAACGGATCAGAAGAAATACACCCTTCCCATCATGGTATCCCTGCTTCG
>JAEEGL013724714.1_pt1 | contig 13274 bp, 8 predicted proteins | sample 9134231 | NCBI WGS metagenome assembly JAEEGL01 (sample SAMN16246548, study PRJNA631951) | gut metagenome | biome: gut microbiome; feature: rumen; material: fiber-attached | host: Bos | place: Iran: Karaj | collected 2018-10 | reverse complement strand
ACGTTGGAGACTCTATTCCCGAATGGATGAAACACCCTATAAGGAAACAATTGGATAGTGTGAGGGCGGAGTTATGATTCTCGTTTGATTCGAAAATCACTAATCTCTAATCCCTAATCTCTAATCGAAAACCGGTAAACGGGAATCGATTTTGCTATCTTTGTGTCGCAAAATTTAGATTATTGTTACTATTCTTTCGAAAACTTTGCGTATGTCAAAAAAAAGTTGTAACTTTGCGCCGTTTTTTACCGGCGCATAGGCACACAGGCGTATAGGTGCGCAGAAAAAGTGTATGGCTCCAGCGCTGTGTCGGAAAGTTTATAACCTTTGATGTTTATGAGGTATATAGCCTGTTTGGCACACTTTTTGGACTGAATAATATAGCAAAACTAAATAACAAAAAAAGATATGATGAAAAAACTATTTATTAAATGTTCCATGCTGCTCTTCGTTCTCGGGATGAGCGTGAATGTAGCGTGGGCTGAAGATGATCCGATGACGGATTATTATTGGGCACGGATGATTGCCCAACCTTCTACCGGCACAGGTGGAACGGGTAAAGTGTATATGACAACAAATGGTGGCGGACTTAGACCGTACAGCTATGAAAATCCCGGATGGACATCAGATACAAGTCGGGCAGAGGGATATTCCCAGATTTATGTAGAGATTAGTATTTCAGGGGTAGATGTGGAGTTCCAGCCTTGCGCACTTCCGGATGAAGGTTCGTATTTTGCGGGATGGTCATATAGCAATGGAGGGACGGATTTGGGTTGGACCAACTATGAATCTGAGCACTATATGTTAGCGCAGCACGTGCTCCCGTCCAAGAAGTATGGATTCTCCAATATCCGTGAATATAATATCTATGCAACATTCTTGCCGCTGCTGATAGAGAGTTATACAATCAGCGGTTCGAATACTACGGTTTCGCGTACTTGCACTCAAGAGGTTACATTCCGTGTGACAGGCGCTTTGGCAGATGTGAATGACTTTGAGGTGCCGACTATTATCAAGCAAACAGGGTCGGGAACGTGGACGGTTGAGCCGAATACGGAAGAGTTATGGCATTCTTACAAACCTGCTTCTTCGGACTATATGTATTCAGTTACCTACGGCAATCCGTATCTGTATGAAGAGCAAGAATACTACGCAGAAATCCGTGTGCCGGTTACCTTTACGGCGAACGATGATGATCCGGGCGAGTTCAGCGCCACGCTTCAACTGCGCAGCAAGGCGGGTAAAACAATGAATGTGGTGCTCTCTGCGCGTACAACCGGCGGTGATTATCAGGCTATTCGCTATAGTAAAACCAAAGAATGGGAAGCGCAAGGAGATCTTTCTGCAATGATATCCGGTGCTTCGGAAGGCGATATTATCAAACTGAACGGTGATTATAGCAGTCCTGTTTCGATTAACAAGGATATCACGTTCGACCTTAATGGTTATACGCTGAGCAATACGCTGACCGTTAGCGGCGGCAATGTGACGCTGGCGTACAGTCCGTTTGACGGTTCGGCTAATTCGTTGCTTGTCACCGGCGGTAAGGCTGTGCTCAATGGTGGTGCATACGGCATCCTGACCATTAGTTCCGGGGCCGAGGTAGAACTGAATGGTGCTACAATTAATGGTCCGGTTAACAATAACGGTACGCTGACTACGACAGATGGTGCCGTTTCGGGTTGTTTGACCTCTGGCAATGCGCTGACTGTCAATGGCGGTACATTTACCAACGAGACGGGTGAGGCTATTGTCATCAGTGGTGGTACGGCAACTATCAAACGTGGTACTATCACGGGTTTGACTTATGGTGTAAAGACGACAGACGGTTCGACCACAATCGAGAAACTGGCTGCTGTTAGCGGCAACACAAAAGCATTATATGGAGCAGGCGGTACCTTGACTGTCAATAATGGTAAGTTCGCTTCTCCGAATACATTGGCAGATGGTACAATCACTTTTGTATCTGCATATTTCCAAGAAAACAATGATCTGACTTCGTACGAAGGCAAGCACGTATGGCGTAATACCGCCGGTGTAGAGTTCCGCGAGGGATATAAGTTCTTTGTCGGCACTCAAGATGCGGCGCAGGCATCTAATGTCAGCGTGTGTCGTATTGGTCAAGCGGCTTACGCTTCCTTGGAAGAGGCGCTTGCGTATGCGGCTAACCATACTGCCGAAGAAGTGCTTATCTTTATGGAGAATGACTATACGCTCAAGGCTGGTTATTATACCGTTCCGGCGAATGCAACAGTCATTGTGCCGAAATCGAATGATCAGGATATCGCTTACCCGATTGTAGAGCATCTTTCGGGAAATTATCCGACTCCATACCCGTTCCGTACTTTAACACTGGAGAATGGCGTAAATCTGAATGTGTTGGGTACGATTGAATTAACTTGTCCGCAATATTGCAAGAGCGGAGCACGTGAACAAGCAATGCCGGGCGGTCCGTTCGGACATATGGTATTGAAACCGGGTAGCCATATTACTCTTTCGTCCGGTTCGGAACTTCGTGCTTGGGGTTATGTAACGGGCGATGGCACGCAGGATGCGAATGGTACCTATCTCTCCGGTGAGATTGATGCACGCCGTGGATCAATAGTTCGCGAACAGTTCCAGATGGGAGACTGGAAAGGTGGAGATATATCCTTCACGATGATTTATGATCAGGCTCCACAGAACATGACGCGTCTTTTCCCGATTTATACCTATTTTATCCAGAATGTAGAATCTCCGGTGAAATATCATCCGGGATCGTCGCTTGTATGCGCTACTTCGGTCGATGTGTCGTATGTCAATGCTTATGCCAATGAGATTAAAGTGGTAGGCAAGGAAGGTGAACCGGCGATGTTCCTCATGAACGAGATGGCAGATGCCGAAAATACATGGGTGCGCAAGTTCTATGATGCTAAAAAAGATCAGCAGGTGTATGAGGTCAATAGTGGTGCCAAATTGGGCTCGTTGGTGATTGACTTGGGCGAAGTACCTGAGATGTTCTTTGGAAATGGAGGACTCGGTAAGTATCATATTGTATTGGACTCGCGCAAATATGTATTGCCGCTTACCAATAACTTCAAAATCCATTTGCTGAGTGGTAACATGCAGTTTACCCAGAGCACATCCTGTTTGCCGGGAATGGAAGTAGAGGTGGATAAGGAGGCAGAGATTAGTATTATCCCGAATGAAGATCCTACTGTTACTTCCGGTGCACTCTATTTCTATGACGCCGATCAGTGGAGCTTTATGAATAATCAGATGTTTGGATATGTCGGCTTGGCAGGTGATGCGAATAAATTTGGTAGAATTGTTCACTATTCGGCAACCTTGAATGCCAAACCTGATGTACGTGATATCAGTTCACCCGCAACCATTGGCGATGCTAAACTGATTGTACATGGAACGTTCCGTTCGGCAAGTGGTTGCTCGGTATATACGACGTGGTCAAAAGGTTCTGAAATGGAACCTGGTAATAATCCATTTGAAATATATGAGGCTGGCACCGGTGGTGCAAGTATAATCTCTACTAATGAAGATGCCGGAACCTTTATCTTTGACGATGCTTCTCCTATATTTGATGGTGTGCATTGGAGAGAGGGTGGAACACCTGGAGTTCTAGAAGACTTGACAGGCTTTGGTAATTCCGTGCTGGTGAATTTTGATAATAATAACTATGGCACATCAGATTATCCGATTGCAATTCTTACTGTTTTAAAAACCAGAACATATCAATCAAAACTTGGTGAATATCAAAACTATCAAGACCTTTGTCGATACTATACCGATAATCCTTCAGGCTTTGCGGAATATCAACAATACTGTAATAAGGCCACACAAATGGAACAGAACGGCTCTCTCGACCTAAATAACTACACTACTCGTATGTATGGTTGGGAATTGTGTACTCCGGCGAGGTTGAAAAACGGCGATGGCACATTCGCTATTACAGAAGGAACACTGGCAGGCGGATCCTATTGTTACATGAATGATCGTTGGACGCGCCTGAATGTGGCAGATGAGAATGAATGTTTTATGGTGGATAATTATGGTACATTCTATGCAAAACCAGCAGAATATGTAGCTGTTGTCGCTTCGGTTGTAAACGAAGAAGTGGTTGGCAATGATGACCATACCTATAGCGATGCTGCCGGTGCCGGACGTCTCTTTATTGTAATGGATGATTGCCAATGGTGGGAAGTAGAGAAGAAAGATAACCTTTACCATTGTATCCACCCCAATAATGATACCTATTACTTCTGGAATGGAAGTAAATGGGAAGAGCAGCGCTTCACTATCACATGGAAGAACTGGGATGGCGAAGAAATCAAGTCCTATACCTATGATCCCAATACGGGCGATCCGGAAGAAGTAGAGTACAGCGTAACCTATGGTACGCAGGCTGTATTCCTCGGTTCAAACCCGACGCGCGATGCGGACATTGACTATACCTACAATTTCACCGGTTGGAGTCCTGCGCTTGGTAAGGTGACAAGCGATGTTACTTATACTGCCACTTACGAGGCACAGCCGCGTAAATACACCATCATCTTTGAGAACGAAGGTGGTGATGAGATTGAGCGTCAATTCTTGACACATAATGAAGTTCCTGTTTGTGAGAACACACCGACCCGTACCGGTTTTACGCTCGAATGGGAACCGGCTATTGCAGCCGTAGTTGGCGATGCTACCTACCGTGCAACCTGGCTCGAAAATCCGCCCACGGAGTATGCCGTTACGTTCTATGATTATAATGGTACAACGCTATTGCAGCAAGGCAACGTAGAAGTAGGTAGTGTTCCGACACCACCGGCTAATCCGACCGGCAAACCGGAAACAGACGAATATACCTATGTCTTCGACCACTGGTCGCCGGCACTGGAGGAAGTATCGGCTACGAGCGTGAAATCCTACACCGCGGTGTATCGCGAGGTGGCAAAGACCTATGATATTAACTTCTTTGAAGAGGATGGAACGACGCAGATTGGTGAAACTCAGTCGCTGACATATGGTGCGATGCCGGTGGCTCCGACCCCGACCAAGCAGGATCCTCAAACGGGCTATACCTATACGTATGTATGGCAGAATAAGGCTGATGCTTCTAAAGCCCTTGAGACTGTTAAGGAAGACGCCAATTATAAAGCTGTTTTCACCGGCACACCGAATAAATACTCGGTAACCGTAAAATGCAGTCCTTCAGGAGCGGCAACGGTAACCGGTGGCGGTATTTACAATTATGATGGCAATGGAGAGGATGAAAATAATATCCTCATTACCGTAACGCCGAATGAAGATTACATCAATCCTGAATGGAGTGACGGAGTTGAAGTGGGAAGTCTTGTGGATAGTAAATACACACGCACCCTAACCACTCTCACAAGCGATGTAGATTTGGTAATTAGTTTCACGTATGATGATCCGAGTGCTATTACCATTACGTGGAAGAGTGAAGATGGTCAAACGACATTGGCAGAGGTAGGTCAGAAGAGCGGTACTGCCACCACCTTCACGAAAGCCACTCCCACTAAGGAGCCTACAGCAGCTAAATCATACACTTTCTATGGCTGGTCAACAGAGGCGAATGGCGCAGGCACCATCTATAAGAATGGTCTGACCCCGAATGCAACGGCTGATGCTACGTATTATGCTTATTTCAACGAGACTGCACGTACGTATGACGTTGTTTGGATGAACGAGGCCGGTACGGTTAATCTGGAACTCGATTACGACCAGCCTTATGGTGCAGCCATCGCTTATAACAGCGCTACTCCGACTAAGACGGCTACGGAGCAATACACCTATACGTTTGACGGTTGGTCCGCTGAAGTAGGCGGAGATGTAGTAGAGTTGCCGGAAACGGTTGAAGGCGATGCTACTTTCTATGCGCATTTCATCAGTACGCCTGTTGTGTCCGGTTATAACCTGGTGATTGGTGTGAATGACAAAGAGACACTTGCATCAGCTACCACCAAGGATAATTTGATTATTACCTCCAATGGAGTTACTTCCGGCCAGTTGATCAATGCTAACAATCTGAAATTAAATGGTGAAGCTATCTTCCGTATGGAAAAGACATTCAACGCCGGTGAGTGGTATGCTGTTGCAGTACCTTGGACGGTTAATCCGAGCACGGGCATTTATGCCGGCAATAATCTTTTGAGCTTGGGCAGTCAGATTTATGTAATTGAGTTTGATGCTGCGGCTTATGTCGGAGGTTCAACCAATACGTTTGACTATTGGACGTTCCTCCACCAGACAGGTGCCGATATGGCTCCGGGTAAACTCTATATGATTTATTTGGCATCCGGACAATCGCAACTCGACTTCCATAAGAAGGCTGGTGCAGATATTCTCACGACCCAAACGGCAGTTTCAACGACTGGCGGTGACGGCGTCAGAGCAAACTGGAATGCGATTGCCAACCCGGCATTGTATCACGCGAACTTAAGTACGGGCGCTTCGCTTGTTCAGAAGTACAACGGCAACGACAGTTATATCGTTGGTTCAACATCCGCAATGATTGTTGGCGAACCGATGTTCGTTCAAGTAACGAGTGCAAGCACCGTGGATGCAACTCCTGTAGGTGGCGCTTCTCCTGCTCCTTACCGTCGCGCTCCGAAGACAGAGGACGATACGAAGTTCGTGGTAGAATTGACGCAGAACGGACAATTGGCAGACCGTATGATTGTACAGACAGTAGAAGAGAAGGAAAACTGCTATGTCATCGGCCAGGATCTCGCTAAGTTCGGCGTCAGCAGCAAGGTGGCGCAGATGTGGATCAACCGCTATGATGCCAAACTCTGCGTGAATACCGTAGCTCCGTTTAACGGCGTAGCGGACTATCCGTTGACCCTCTTTGCTCCGAAGGCAGGCGAATACACAATAACCAATGACAAATCACCAATAACCAATGATGCCTATGCATTGTATCTCACCTACAACGGCGAAGCCATCTGGAACCTCAGCGATGCGGCTTACACGCTGAGCCTCCAGCAAGGCAATACCGCCGAGTACGGTCTGCGCATCAGCGTACACAAGGCGCCGGAAGTGGTGACGGGTATGGATGAGGCAGTCGTAGAGGCACAGGGTGAGATTAAGAAAGTGCTCATCAATAACCAAGTTTTCATCATCCGTGGTGATAAAGTGTATACCGTAGATGGTCAATTAGTTAAATAAGGAGTGAATGAGTGAACGAATTAACGAATGAAAGGACAAGATTATGGAAAAGAAACTATATATGAGCCCTCTCATGGAGGTAGAGCAAATCAACTTGACCGGTATGTTGATGGAGAGCCCGGTGACGAATCCTATACCTCCTGTAGGTCCAGCCGGCATAGCACCCCGTAAGCGCCGCACGCCGGTGTTCTAAGTTCGATTATCGATTACCGATTACCGAGTTAGGAATTTTCGATTTTCGAGTTAACGGAAATTTGCAAAAAAATGGCATACAAATTTGCGTATGTCATTTTTTTGTAGTAATTTTGCAGCGGAAATGAAAAGATTATATACGATATTGCTTTTGTCCTGTTTGTGTGGGCTGTATGTTCACGCGCAGGAGATGAGTGTGGCGGAGCGGAATGCTGCGCAGGGTTTTTATGACACAATCGACCGCTTGGATCCGGATTTTGTCCTCGTCAGTCTTTGTGTCGCCGATCCGACGGATCAGAGCCAGGATTATTTGGGTATGACCGGTCATGCGTTCTTGCGCTTGCAGTGTCCAGCGTTTGGTTTGGACTATTGTTTCAGTTATGAGAGCGAGCGCATCAAAGGTCAGTTGTGGGATTATATAACGGGCAAGCTGAGAATGGGCATGTATGCGGTACCAACGGATGAGTACATAGAGGATTACCGCGTGTGGAAACGTGCTGTGCATGAGTATCGAATCCATATGCCTGCGGATGCCGAGCAACGTCTATGGGAGCAGATGGATAACCATATGATGTCGGAAAATGACATGCAGATGAATCTGGTTAAATACGGATGCACCAATACTGTTTTGCGCTACGTAGAGCACGCTTTGTCGCCCACGCAGATTGCCTATGTATGGCCGGAGAAATTCCTGACAAAATCGGCAATGGAGATCGCGGAGGAGCACATGGTTGATTATCCATGGTCGTTGTTAGGCTTACGTCTGACGGCAGGTAAGGAATATGCGCAGCTGACGACACCCAAGCAGAAAGTGATCTTCCCGACCGATTTGTTGGAAGTATGGTCGCAAGCGACTATCAACGGCGAACCGATGCTGACGTATGTCGGTGATTTGGTAGAAGCCGATCCGGTTGTGGTACAAAAACCTTGGTTCACTCCGCAAGTATGCGGTATACTGCTGTTGATAGTAGTGGTAGGAGGAATAATTGTTCTTGTATTAAAACGAAAAAAATAATTCTCAGTTGTCAATTGTCAATTCTCAAATAAAGAGGTATCCTTTACTGCCCTTTTCGCAACTCGTCTATGATATAATGCGTTGGATGCCGGGAGTGTACCGGTTTCCTGCAATCTTGCGCTGGAAAAATGGAGCTAAGGAAAAAGATCGCATCGAGCAGGCTATTGGGAAGGCGATACGGAATCATCCTGTGTTTGCAATGCAGGTGGATCGGAAGGGGATGCACTATGCTGCGGATCAGAAGGATATACTGCATGGTAGATATCACAGAATAGCACTTTCAAAAGACGGAGATGACGTGCTTATACAAGCAGAAGTGAACCGTATTTTAGGGGATGGGATAAGTCTGGAGGTCTTATTAGAAGATGTCGAACGTGCGTATAACGGTTTGCCTTTGGAGGCGGATGATTATTGGGGATATGTGGCTCAATATGAGCAACAGAAATTAGGTGTACATTATCAGAAGAGCCATAATTGGCTAAAGAGCGAGTTCGCAGACGAAACTATACCGGTTCGTCCGACTATAGACCGACGATGGATTGCTACGCTCTTGCCTCCAAAAGCCGGATTATACGAGGATGATTATACGGCTTTGCACGAGCGGATAGAACGATTGAAAGAAGAGTATTTTATCTCCTATGAAGGTATCTTCTCATTGTGCGTAGCATTAGCTATTGCAGAGTATTGCGGCACAGATGCTGCTGCACTCACATGGGCATATGAAGGGCGGGAATTACTGGAGGAGCAACGTGTATTTGGCAGTCTCCATCGGGATGTACCGTTTCAGATTCGAAAATCGAGAATCGAGAATCGGGAATCGGCTATTCGCGAAGCCCGTAATCAAATCCGTCAGGGTATCGCCCATAGCGATTATCCTTATACTTTGACAGCGCCTTATAACAAACGGTGGAACTATGCGGTTAATGTACTTCGAGCGGCAGATCCTCATGAATTGTTTGGCAAAGTCTCGTTACCCATAACGATTGAATCAATACCAGAGCAAAAATATGCGTATGCGCTATTGGATATAGAGATTCACGAGAAGGCGGATACCTTGTATTTGGTCTATCGCAACTCCGCTACACATTATAAAGAGACATCCATTCGAAAATTTGCTGTTCTGGTACGGAAATATGTGGAATGGATGGTGAACGATTAACGAATTAGTGATTAGGGGATTAGAGATACTAAAGGATGCCGACTTGCGCGCATTGTTGGAGCAACGTCTGCAACAGGCTGCCATCGAGAATCCGCATTTGGAGACCAATCCGGTGCGGACGATAGAGCAGTGGTGCGATTATGTGGAGCGATTTGCACATCGGATGCCTTGGCAGACGATGGATATTGGCGAAGATGCTTCCTTTTTTCGGCGTATCGACCAGAATATCGGTTACTTTTATTTTCTGTTGGGTGATCTGCAATACGAGCCGCGCGTGGCGCAATGGCTAAAGGCATACAATACCGCTTGGGGCGAATGGCTCAGTAGCCCGGAAAGCTGGAATGAAGAGTATTACCGACTCGCTCTGTCTGACCCGCTATTCGAACTCCAAACGGATCGCTATGAATCCCCCGACAACTGGCATAGTTGGAATGACTTTTTTGCTCGTAAATTGCGAAAACCTTTCAACTTTCAACTTTCAACTTTCAACTTTATAAGTCCTTGTGACGGCGCGATACTATCCGCTCCTGTCAAAACGGCGACAATCGCCAACTGGCTCGACTTGCTCGGCGACAGCCCGTATCGTTCCTGCTTCCAAGAGGGTGAGACCACCCACATTGTCCTCGATGTATTTGACTACCACCGTTTCCATATGCCGTGTGACGGTACGGTGTTGGAATGTAAGACGATTCAGGGTATTCATGCCGGAGGCGGGGAGATTATCTGGGATGAAGCTGAGACCCGGTACCGCTATGAGCAATGTGGTGTAACGGATTTTCAGATGCTGGAGACGCGCGGAGTCCTTATTATAGATACGTGCGCGTACGGGAAAATCGCCCTCGTCCCCGTCGGTGTCCAGCAAGTCAGTTCCGTAGTCTGGACTCACCCTCTTTTAAAATCACAAATCACAAATCACAAATCACAAATCTCAATTCGTCAGGGCGACGAAAGAATCGTGCCGGCAGGCAAAGAATTAGGTTGTTTTCTCTTCGGCGGCAGCGACGTCGTTCTTTTCTTCGAACCAGGCCGTGCTCCGCATATTTCCGCCAAAAACGTCAAAGTAGGCGAAAAAATCGCCTAAACACTTGCATAATTCAAATATTTGTAGTAATTTCGACCTGCTACCCTAGAAGGGAACCCTTCGAATTTACGTTCCGCACAGTTGTGCAAATAACAAGTCTTTTCCACTAAAAATACAAATAAATTCGATTTTTATTGTAAAATCCTTGTGTATTCCAAATATTTGTAGTAATTTTGCTGCGGATTTTGATTTTATTACTTTTTAATAATTATAAAATAATAAAAATAAGTAATTCGCATGTAATCAGCTTGTAATCAAATGATTATATGACTTATATTATCTTGTCTATGATATATTCATGGACTACTGGATTCAACGGATGTATTAATCTCCTTAATTCGAATACTGAATGCTGAAAACTGAATACTGACTACTTAAAACAATGAAACGATATGACTAAACAAGAGATAATAGAAAAGACGGATGCGTTTTTGATCGGTACGTTGGATATTGATCAGGCACTTATTACGCCCGATACGGAACTGAAACGCGATATCGGCATCACGAGTGTGGATGCTGTAGCGATAGCTTCTTTTACGCAAAAGACTTTCGGCTGTGCGATTAAAATGCACGATATAAAGGCCATCATTACATTGGATGATCTCTACGACTACATAGAAAAAAATATCTAGAACCTCTAGAGTATCTAGAGTATCTAGAGCCTCTAGCCCCTCTAACCCCCAAAAACTCCTTCCTATGGATTACAATACGCATAATACTGTTCTCCGCCAACCGGCAAGATGGGAAAATCTGTATTTCTATCAGAAATCAGATACTCTTTTTCAGGTGACTGTCATTTTCTGCGAACGGTTCTTGCCCAAGCATGGTGACCGGACGGTGGACCAGATGATTCAGGCTAGCAGGAGCGGAAAACAGAATATCGTAGAAGGTTCGGAAGATGGTATGACGAGTACGCAGATGGAGATCAATCTGCTCAATGTAGCGCGCTCAAGCATTCAGGAATTGCAGCGGGACTATAACGATTATCTCAATCGCAAGAATCTGCTTAGATGGAACAAAGCTCATCCTCGGTATGGGGATATGCTGACCTTTTGCCGCCAGCATAATACCTTCGAAGAGTATAAAGAACTAATCAACAAAATATCCGATGAGGAGTTTTGCAATCTGGCACTAACCCTGTGCCATATGGTGGACAAGATGATGACTGCCTATCTGCACCAACTGGAAGAGCAGTTCGTCAAGGAAGGCGGCATCAAAGAGCGCATGCACGCAGCTCGTACCGGCTACCGGCAAGCCGAGAAGGAGCGCCTTGAGTTCCTTGAACGCGAAGTGATCCGCCTGCAAAACATCCTCAAATCCCACAATATAGACTATTAACCATCTAGAACATCTAGCCCCCTCTAGAATATCTAGAGCCTCTAGAGTATCTAGATATTCTAGACTATCTAGATAATCTAGTTTGAATACCCCAGTTTCGAGAGCACCTCATTAGAGATGTCTATCTTCGGCGAACCAAAGATGATGCCACTATCGCTTGCTCTGTCGAGGATGAGCTGATAGCCACGGAGGTCGGCAATATCCTTAACGGCATTATATACCTCCTCTTGGATGGGCGTCATCAGGGCAGAACGCTTCTTAAAGAGTTCTCCCTCTGGTCCAAAGTATTTCTTTTTTAGGTCTGCAGCCTCTTTCTCTTTGGCTACGATGGCATCCTGCTTTGTCTTTTTCTGCTCTTGTGAGAGGAAAACCACCTCATTCTGATAGTTCTTATACATGGTCTGTGCCTCTATCTGAATGGCTTCCACCTCAGCCTGCCACTTCTTTGACACCTGATTCAGCTGCTCGTTAGCACGCTCATAGGCTGGTATGTTCTTGAAGATATAGTCCATATCAACAAGCGCGAACTTCTGTGCATGCATCGACAATGCCGATACCCACATGACACATATTACTAATAACTTTTTCATCTTTGTCTCTTTTAGGGTTATATCTCTTAGACGTGGATACTTCTCAAAGGTTTCAAGTTTTTGCAACTTTTCACTATTCGTTATTCACTATTCGTTATTCACTATTCGTTATTCACTCTTCACTAGGCCGCAGGCCGCTTAGAATTCCTGTCCCAAGATGAAGTGGAATTGGCTTCCGCCTCTCTTAGAAGATGAAGTAGCGTAAGGCTTATCAAAACCGTATGCCCAGTCAATACCCATCAGACCAACCATTGGCAGGAAGATGCGTACACCGATGCCTGCAGAACGCTTGATGTCGAATGGATTAAAGTTCCTGGTCTCTGACCATGCGTTACCACCTTCGATGAATCCTAAACCATAGATGGTGGTGTTACCCAACAGCAGTGGGTAGCGCAACTCCAGCGTAAAGCGGTCGTAAGCATATCCTTCTGCACGATAGGGGGTCAGTGAACCATTCTCATAACCACGCAGACCAACGGTCTCTTCTGCATAGCCAGAACTATATCCGCTCATACCATCACCACCAACATAGAAAGTTTCAAATGGTGACTTGTTGTTCTTGTTGTAAGAACCGAGCAAGCCGAGTTCTACGCGTGTCATCAGTACGAGACACTTCACGCCGTTTGTCAGGGCTGTATAGGTCTTTGACTTAAACTTCCACTTGTGGTATTCGATACAGCGGGATTTCCCCTGCACCTCGGTGTTGTTGCGGTCCATTTTGGTGTT
>JAEEGL013676840.1_pt1 | contig 13274 bp, 20 predicted proteins | sample 9134231 | NCBI WGS metagenome assembly JAEEGL01 (sample SAMN16246548, study PRJNA631951) | gut metagenome | biome: gut microbiome; feature: rumen; material: fiber-attached | host: Bos | place: Iran: Karaj | collected 2018-10 | reverse complement strand
TCCACAAGTCAAATACTTCACTGACAGGAATTTTTACTTTCTTGCATTTGTCCATAAATTCCCTATCATTGATGATATCTTTATGGTCATAGTAGAACTGCTTTCCATTCTCTTGAACATTCTTTGCAAACTTCTCAAGTTTCTCACAGAACTCATTGAGTGTGTGCTTGTTCTTATTGACTCCACCGACTACAGGAGTTGTCTTGAACTCAACAGAATAGAACTTGTCAAGAAACTTATTCTTATATTTCTTCTTGGCCCACTCCTCACGATAGTCATTTGGATGTGGCTCATAATGGAATGCAATATCAGAATTATTGACTACATCCGGTCCATCAATGAACACTCTACAATAGTCACCACCACCATAGTCATTATATCCAATCTTGTCAAGAGACAAACCACCGTCTCTGCTGTTATAAGTAAACTCAAATGCATAAATGAGGCATTCTCCGTATTTTGAAATCTTCGTGACTGCAAGATAAAGTTTATCATATCCATATCTTATGCTGTCATATGCACTCCTTTCTCTAAAGTCATACCCACTCATTATCGGAATCTCTCTCCATCCGGATTCACTTGTAATCTCTAACGGAAAACACTCCGTTATCTTACAGAACCAGTACTGGTTGCGATAGTATCCTCTCGGATGCCTGTAATTCTTGTTCATCCATTGCTTCATATCAGCAATGGGCATTGAAAATAACTCATCAATAGTCATATATCATCTCAATTAATCATCCAAACTACAAATATCTCTGTCTTTTTGTGGAGACCACATACCATCTGTAAAATCAGACAGACAATCTCTAAGTGTACAGGCAACTTCAAGCGTCACGTCTTCAAACACTGCTTTTGTAAAACCCATCTTAGCAGCTATCTCATTATCTGGTGGAAGATATTTCACTCTCCATATTCTCCCATCCTTGAACTTCAAATCATTTGCTGTTGTCATAATTTATTCATCTTCATCTTTCTCCGGAAATGTAACTTTCACTACCATACGTTTCTCAAGTTCCTTCTGTGCTTCATCAAGCAGAACTTTCTTCATCATCTTAGCCCACTTCTGGCAGTCTTCTGTGCTATTGAACTCTTCTCCTTCAACAGAATCAGCAAGAGCCTGTTCAAATGAAGTTACTTTGTTTGGATCCCAGCATTTAACAACAGACTGTGCTTTGTCTATAAGCATCTTAGCTGCTCTGTTAAGATAGATATGTGTACATTCAATCATCCTGTCCTCATCGCAACCGATGTTTTCATAGTGACACAACACTTGACCGAACCAGTATTCTAATTCTCTCTTAAATGATTTCATAACAGTATCATATGACTTTTCATTGTCACCGACATCAGAAGATTCATCAGTCGAAGCATCACTGAGAGATATAGTCAAATCTGGTTTTCCTATGAACCTCTGTTCCAACTGTTCTGCTATAAATTCATTGCTGTTATGAAACCAATTCACATCAATCTGCCTGTAGTTCTTTAATGCACGAACCACTTCAATGACATTCTCCTTATTTTCTTCTTCAAGAGATTCAATATATGACTTCAACCTTTTGTATAAATCTATTTTCTCATCTACATTTGCTCTTGAATTGAGAAAAGTGAGATTGTCCTTATAAGTCTGCAATTTGCTGATATTGCGATCTATCTCACTGAAAATTATTTCCTTATCTTTCTTATCCATATATTTTAACTAAAAGGCCAAATGTGATTAAACTTAATATTTCTGAAAAATCCACCAACTTTGACTTGTGTATCAATCTTCCACTTGTCAAGAATATAATGCAAATGGTCAATATGTGTACCGATATGATGCCACCACCAAATCTTGAACTTCAATTTCAAGTTTTTCTTGCGGAAATCATCATTAAAGCATTTCGCACACAATATATAGTCATTCTCTGATATGACTCTGAACTGTTTCATTCCGAGTTCAAGTTTCTTCTGCTCATCATCCTCATAGTTCCACTCACTGTATGGATAATGTTTCGGAATCAACACCCACTGACCACCAGAACCATAACAACCCTGAAATCCACGGCCATAGCAGTACGGACATTCAGTACATCCGCCACACCCAACACTCTTAGGCATAGTGTACTCTGTTCCGTCTTTTCTCTTGAAATGATGCAGTTCACCGAACGGACAAATCTGCTCTAACTGGTCATCTACAGAACCGTCAGTTGTATAGAATATCTTCATAGCCTATGCTTCATTAATTTCTCATCAAACGACTTCATCATTCTATCGACATGTTCACCAATAGATGTTCCCCAAGTCTTCTTGAACTGCTCATCAGTAACAGAATTTGCTCTGATTTCGTCAATCCTTTCGATTAAACTCTGTTCCATAATTTATTTCTTTAATCTTTCATTGATAATAGTTTCCAAGATATCTCTCAGACGGTTTCTCTCTTCATCACTGAGTTCCTGTGGATGATATCCGTACATAGCCCAACAGAAATCATAAATCTGGTTTCCTATATTATTTGAAAACTTCTCAATGACTTCATTCTCTTCTTTCCTTACTCTGTTATCTCGCTCTTCCGGCGTCTCATCTCTCCGTTTATAAATACGGACATAACGGTCATACCCACCGCCATTTCCGTAATGGTCTTCTTCTCTTTCATAAGAATCAATCCGCATATCAACATCTTTAGTTGAAAATTCCGGATGCTCACTCAGAAACTGTGCATATATTTTTGCTGCTTCATTCTCTGGCGGATAACAGCACAAACTCTTAGACAACAAAATGTCTTGTGTCGGCAATAAATTCCTATTAATCATATCTTATCAGTTATTTGAGATTCCCAACTTCTTGAAAACAATACCCATTCCATTGATGAATATCTTAGCATGTTCATCACTCCAGTTCTCCTGTAAATCATTATAAACAGGAATCAGCATCCTGTCAAACATCAATAGTTGGACAAACATATGCTGTTCTGCTGTCTCCTTGTACTCATTGTACTTTGTCCATAGCTCTTCAACTTTCTTTTTCATAGATATGTTCTTTTTTGATGAATAACCTTATCAGTCTGCTGAATGGAATTTGCTTCAGCATTACATAGAGACATTGTGTATGACCAAGAGGATTGACTATATATGCATCTTTTCCATTAAAGAAATGCCACAGTTTCACTAACTTCTCTTCTGTTTTCTTTGAACATATTAGCTCAGGCGGACAAGTCCACCAGTCATATGTGTCACTCTTTGTATGATGATATACTATCTTCATTTCTTATCACGTTTGATGGTCATATTCGTTTCAAACAGAACATTATAGACGCTATCAAACCTCACTTTAGAGAGATAAGAAGGATAGTCATTTCCCTTATGGAAATCATTAATCCAGTTCATCGGTCTCAGATTCTCAATAGAATCATCACCATTAGGATCAATACGGCTCATTACCCAACCGTTGTCGCTATGAACAACAGAATCATTTTTGAACATCAATGCACCACAAGCATCAAGTCTGAACATATTCTTGTCAATTCCGTCAATGACTTTGCCTTTATCCCAGACAGAATCAACAAGTTCTGTATTATCCTCGTTTTTCTTTGTGAACTTGAACCCATGTGTCTGGTCCCATCTAATGCTACTATAGTCAACTCTGTCTGGAAACAAATATGTCTTCCATCCGTGTGTCTTCTCCGGTAAATCCAATTCCAGATTGAATGCAGCAACAAGCTCATTCAGATCCATAATCGTATCAAGTTCACACAGAGGATATATCTCACCCTCTACATTCTTTCCGCGGATGACACACTTCCCGTCATCATTGAACTTGCCGATAAAGAACCTTCTCCAGAAATGCTTGTTCTTGAACATATCAAACTCAAGCGAGCCGGCATCATTTATAAACCACTCATGCTTCAGCAGATATTCTTTAGTCAGTTTATAACTGTATTCCTTTCCCGTAAATAACTGTACTGAATCCATATAGAATATAATTAAATAAGATGTTCCTGTAACAACAGACAAACCATATCAAAGACAGCAGTGAACAAATCCTTTCTGTTAAGCACTCTATTTGTATCTCTGGATTTCCAGACAACAGAATATGGATTATTCAGTCCACACGTATAATCAATTTTGAAATTCTCACCACTTCTTGTCATCAATTTGATAAGAGAACCTATAGACCAGGCAGGAATGTCACTAATAGTAAGTGACGGCAATTTCCTTATACTCAAACCTCTTACTTCACCGTCAACATAAAGCATATCTGCTGCATTGACATCAGCACCCAGAGCAAACAGTTTCTTAGATTGCTCAATGTTTGTGTAATTTACATTATTCTCATTCATTTTATTTTCTTGATATGATTTACATCTTCCGTCAGCAAAACACTTTCCAGTTTCCTGAAATCCCTTACAGTTCTCTCTACAATAATCATTATCATCTGTTACTGATGACTGTGATTCACCAACTGTTGCTTTGTACAAATCTGTTGCTCTCCAGTTTATTTTCTCCACTTCTGACAGTTTAGAGACATCTATGAAATTTTTCAGATTATCCTTGAGATTGTCTATATTAAGTTTTGTCAGCAAATAATTCTTAATATGATTGACTGAGACATCATCTTCTCCGTTATAGATTTCATCAAGCATCTGAATTAATGTTGAATATGGACTCAACAGATTCCTCATATGAGCACCAAGTGTCTCAAAGTTTGTACTTTTTTCCATATATGCTATTCTTTGATACTGTTATTTCTATTGATTTGACATAATGTTTAACACTGAATGAATCAACTGTGGCAGCTAATAATCTGATAAGTTCATATGTCTTGTAGTCAAATGCTAACTTATGTTCTATTATAGTTCTGTCCTGACAACTGCGGTCTGGCCACCAGTATGATATTCTGATGAATCTGTCATCATCAGTAATGATTAATGAATTGTCTTTATTAGAACATTCATTCCGTCTCAGCAACTCAGATACTATCTGTTTCAGTTTCATTGCTTCTTGTAAAGTTTCTCTCTAATAATAGTCATCAAAATCTTGTATTTGACATCCTTCTCTGAATTGTTCAGTTTCTCGATGATATATTTCCACATCTCATTGATGCTCATATTATCAAGAGCATTATTAGTCAAGCTACAGAATCCGTCTTCTTTCAGCATATTACGAAGTTTCTCTGTCTTCTGCTCAAGTTCATCATCTGGCACAAGAATCTCCCAGACATCATTCAGAATCTCTTCAGAATAGAACTGCTCTCTGTCAATGTCATTGATTCCGGGAAGACACATCCTGTGCTTGTTCCTGATAGCAAGGAAATCATATTGAGTCCCGTTTATTGACTGGGCTTTGAACATTGCCGAAGCACTCTTGAAACCGACTCCACTCTGGACTACATTCCAGTTCTTGATGCTTGTAACTTTCTTTGTTGACATATTTAATAAGTATTAATCAAATTGATGCTGCAAATATAGACATAATTATTGATATAAAGAAATATGTGAATGAGAATTTAAGAAAGTTTAACTATTAATAATAAATTATGAGTATTTCTATATAAATATTAGTAGGTAGATATAAAAATGCAGTCCAAACGGACTGCATTCACTATCATTATTTGAGTCAACTTCGATGTTATTGTCAAATATAAAGTGAAGTCACACTTCTACTTTATATTTTAAATTCTTTTTATAAAGAACATCCGTAAATATAAGCATCTTTTAAATTTGGATGTTCTTCTAAATAACTTTCAGAAAATTGACAATATCTAAAATATGCAGCACCAGCTGGAACAGTTACTCTTACTATTTCATTAACATGATTATGAAAAGCCGGAACAGTTGTTGACATAAATTGTTTTTCGTTGTCTAACCAACAAGAACCATTTGTTGTAGAACTTATACCGATACTATCAATATATGTGAGTCCAGAACAGTCAAAGTCACAATAATTGTTTTCCGGTGTATTTGGAACAATTTCTCCGGATGCTGATATACGATTATTATAAACAGCATAACCGGCTGCTCTTATTTCTGCCCATCCATTAAATGGGCCAATTTCTTTAATATGCTCTAAAGCGTTTGCGCTAAAATCGGCGCCCGGAATAATTAAACTTTTCCCCATAATAATTTAAAGTATTTTTGTTTTAATAATATTAAAAATGCTGTCAGCAAAATTTATATTTGACTGAGCATCGAAATGATAGAAATAACCTTCATCCATCATTGTTGCATTTTCAAGGTCAACACAATAAAAATTCGAATCTTCATCAGCCAATTTGAATAAAGCATCATTAACTTTTCTCCAACCATCCTAATATAAACGATGAGTATCACCATTTAATGGAATTGAACCGCAAATAAACGGCAAAGTTGGATTATCTGTAAAGCCTCTGACATAATCAACAACATCTCTAATTGATTGATAGTACAAACTTGCGGCTTTTGTGTTTGTAGCATCATCTTCTCCTTGATGCCATAGCATACATCTTATTTCAAAATTCGAATCTTGTTGTTTTGCAAGTCGGTAACTTTGTTCTAATTTTAATAATAATGGTACAGCCGTTGGAAATGTTTTCTTAAGGTTTTCTATACGTGGTGTCCAACAAGATGCTTCAAATGGGTATATCGGAGTAGAACCAACTGCCCATTTAATTGAATATACTGTGTCGTTTAAGTAATGTTGAAGTTTTTTGAGAACAATTGCATCAAAATCCCATTTATTTTTATTTGCCGAATTTGTTTGTTTTATTTTAGAAAAAGACCATGGAGATAGACCCTATCCATCAATTTGTTTATCGATAAACATTGTGTTCTCCATTACTCCATAGTTATTCAAATAGTTGACTGTATTTCCATTATCATCTATAAAACTAATAGGGAATTGATTTTGTGGAACTCTTCCTTCAGCATTCGATTGACCGCCAACAAGCATTCCGAATTTTTTATTTGAAGATGAATAATGTTTTTCTTGTCGGCCGCGTTCAAACATATTTAAAAGAGAATGTGTCTGATATTTTGTTTCTGATGTTATCTCTGATATTCCTTCTAGTTTGTCAGAAGAATTAAAATTCTTTGTTATTATATGTCCTCTATTAACACGCAAAACAATGTTTCCATTTGAATCTTCAAACTCTAAATCAGCAAGAGTGTCTTTTTCTTTGATTATCTATAAAGAATCAAAGTTTTTAGTTTTGATGTGACCATTGTTCACACGCATTAGACAATTGTTCGAAGAATCAATGAATTCTAAATCAGCATAACATTTTTTTGTCTAAACTGCTGATGCAGAATCAAAATTCTTAGTTTTAATATGACCATCTTTTGCTTGAATAAGAATATTTCCTTCTTCATCAGATATATTTAAATCAACTCTTTCTGCATCATCAGTAATAACATCATTAACTTCTGCACCTTCTTCAATGCTGTTGAGTTTAGATTTATCGGTTGCAGACATCAAGCCTCTTTCTTCTATAGTAGCATCTTTAGATGAATCAAAGTTCAAAGTCTGGAAATTGCCTTCTAAGAAACGTGCAAGCACGTTTCCTTTTTCATCAGATATATCTAAATCAGAATCTGAGTAAGAATTTTTGATATATGCTGCTTTAAATTCTAAATTTGAATGTTTTTGAGCAAGGACATCTATTGCATTCTGCATGTTTATTCCATTTGCCGGATTGTATCCGGCAATGTGTTTCAGTGCATCAGCAGTGAATAAACTTGCATCTGTATGATTCAGTTTTGCATCATAGTCCGGGTTGATAATTGCTTTGTTGCTATTGACATTTATTTTCTTTATATCACTCATAATTAGTAAAAGTAAATTTACATACTTTGTGAAACAGTTATGTCTGTTTCACTGATTACTAAACTATAAGTATTTGATATTCAATTAGTTATATACTATCCAAATCTGATACTTTCACAAACAATGTGAGTTTTATGTAATGAATTTAATCAATAAATGTTCAAATAAAGAGACATTTAATAATATTATGGATGTAACAAAGTTGAATGTGAACGGCACTTAGAAAGATATCTATGAACTGGACAAATATCCAAGGAAAGACAGTGACAATCTTATTGCAACAAAGGAATTATTCACTCACAGCAGCGTAATTGATATCAGTGAACTTAATGCAACTGAAAACCCACATACATTGGCAAAATACGAGAACCTGACAGCAGCGCTGGCAACACTCCCTGTTGAATGCAGACGAGGAGGGATGACAGTTCGTTTTGTATAGACTTCTTTCACAAAGTATGTAAATTCATTTATGTAGTTATGAGTGATATAAAGAGAATAAATGTCAATAGCAACAAAGCAACTATCAACCCGGACTATAATGCAAAACTGAATCATACAGATGCAAGTTTATTCACTGCTGATGCACTGAAACACATTGCCGGATACAATCCGGCAAAAGGAATAAACATGCAGAATGCAGTTGATGTCCTTGCTCAAAAACATTCAAGTTTAGAATCTAAAGCAGCATATATTTCGAATTCTTACTCAGATTCCGATTTAGATATATCTGATGAAAAAGGAAACGTGCTTGCACGTTTTTCAGAAGGTCATTTCCAGACTTTGAATTTTGATTCATCTAAGGATGCTACTGAAGAAGAAAGAGGCTTGATGTCTGCAACCGATAAATCTAAACTCAACAGCATTGAAGAAGGTGCAGAAGTTAATGACGTTATTACTGATGATGTAGAAGGAGTTGATTTAGATATATCTGATGAAAATGGAAATATTCTTATTCAAGCAAAAGATGGTCATATTAAAACCAAGAACTTTGATAGTTCTAAAGATGCTACTACAGAAGAAAGAGGCTTGATGTCCACAAATGACAAAGTGGCTCTTGATGAATCAGTTGATAAGTTATCTACAGTCGAAGAAGGTGCTGAAGTTAATGATGTTAATACATCTAATCAATCAGTTTCTGACCTTGATTTTTCTGATGAACAAGATAATGTAGTAATGAGGTTAGTTAATGGGCATATTAAAACTAAGAATTTTGATAGCTCGGCTATAAAAGAAAAGAACTTGTCAGAAGAGTTACTTAGGACACTTAGTATTGGAGGTGTTGAAGAGTATAAGAATAGAATGAAACAAGCCAAATTCTATAGCGGTAATGTTTCTACACTTAATCTGCTCCACATGAGTGATATTCATGGTGATACTAAAGCTGCTGATTATTTTAAAAGTTTTGCTGACAAGTGTTCTTCATTTATTGATGACCTTGTTATGACAGGTGATGTTGCTTTTTATTTGTATGATTCGACATCAGACACAAGTACTTCAGCACATGGTGTGACTGCTACTCATGGATATAAATGGTGGACAGAAATTACCAAGATGGCAGAAAGATGTCTTTTTGTACTTGGTAATCATGATTGTCAGACTGATACAAGCAACCCTAATGGAAAAGGTAGAGATTGGGCTTATGAAACTTATTTTGCACCATTTGCTGATGAACTTGGTATTGTTCAGCCTAATGGTGTTGATGACAGTTCTTCTCCAAACTATCATGCTTGTTATTGGCATAAGGATTATTCATCCCCAAAAATTAGAATAATAGGGCTTGACTGCATGAACAGATATGATGGCACAATTGATGAAAATGGTAATCCTGTTTCTGATAGCTGGGTTGACAATGCTCGTAATGACCAAGAGTTATGGCTTATAGAAAGGCTTGCTGAAACACTTAATATCGAAAGTGATGTATATGGTTATTCAGTAATTTTCCTTTGTCATTATCCTCTTGAAGATTTTTCCGGAAGGAATGAAGAATGGAATGAAACAAACCATAGATTTACATATAATCATAAACCTGTCGGTGGTTGTGTTATGAACGAAATTACAAATAGCCCTACTGTTTTCCATGATAAGAGGACGAATGCTTATACTGCCAATGCAAGGCATCATATGCACAACAGGACAACATCAAGGTTTACTAAAGGTGCTTTTAATTATATTGGGGATATAATACAAGAATGGGTAGATGATGGTGGTAAATACGTTGCTTGGATATGTGGTCATACTCATGTTGACTATATGTGGTATCCAACAGCATATCCTACATTGTTGAATGTTGTAATAGACAAGGCTGGTTATAGCAGAGGTTCTGATATAGCAGACAGAGAAGAAGGTGACGCAAGATACTGTGCTAATTACTATTCTATAGATACGGATCTTGGTCTATTTAAGATTGTAAGAATAGGGCTTAATAGCAATAAGTATTTAGATAACAAAGATATTCTTTGTTATGACTATATAAACAAAAGAGTTTTAAATGAAAATTAATTTATAAAAAACATTATTATGGGAAAAAGATTAATTATCAAGGGTGCTGATTTTTCAGAGAATGGTATTAATGAAAATGAAGTTGACATTACAAACATTGTTTTTTCTGAGGTTATTCAAGGTCGTAGAGATACTGATGCCAGCATTGATACTACAAATATGACTCGTGTTACCTCTTCGATACTCTCTTTGTCAAGCATAGGTGCAAAAGCTGGTGATAAGATAGTTATTAACAATGATAATATACCAGGTCTTCTATTCGGATTTGCTCAAGGCGTCTCCGAAACTGACTTTACTGGTAGTGAATCGCATTGGTACACTTCTAATAAAGGAGAATACTCATCAATAACCCTTAAAGGTGATACCTATGTAATTACTGATTATGCCTATTTGTTTTCTACAATTGGTAATGGTAAAAATAGTACGGCTGGTTAGGAATTATTAGCTTCGGATATTCAAAACTTTATTGATGATGGTAGTCTTACATTAACGTTGGTGAGAGCTGATGTATAAGACATGTACATTAGCAACAACTACGGTATAGGCTTTCTTAGTACTCTGACATAAGGAGAGTTCTTGTGTTTCTTGCTGTAGGACATAGGAGAGAAAGTCCTGTACCTTATTATAGGAAAAACAAATGAAGCTGATGATGAATAGAATTTGTAATATATACTAAACTGAGAAATAAAAAGATTGGATTTGATTATCCAATCTTTTTATTTCTATTTCTTCTTCAATTCTTCAATCAGTTTATCTGCATATTCAACTGCAATATCTGCAATCTGTTTCTTGAATATAAACTAAAATACAAATACCATAATCGAGCTGCTCAATATAGCATTCATTATGTTGATTGAAGCATTAATCCTGACTTCATTCCAGTTTATATCTTCTTTATTCTCCATAATCAATTAGTCTTCATATTATGAGTTCTCCTGTAGTTCTGATTAAACAAAGAATCATTGATGTCTTCTTCTCTTATCTCATGGCCCAGTGCTTTCTCTATACAATCATTACATACAAATGTGTGTGTATTCTGTGGTGGGTTCAGTCTCAGTCCGCCATACTTATTGCACATCTTACTAAACTCATATGACTTGATTGCTGCTTCTTTCTCATATTCAGTCAATCCATAGAAATCAAGAACTTGTTTCCACTGGGGTTCATACAGCATAACAGAATCATTGGAATCATATTCAATCGGTTTCCCACACACAGTGCATCTATAATCCGGTTCCTGCCACTCATATGCATCTGGCCATTTGTTCATTGCATCTCTCACAAATCTGTCAAAATATTCACTCATCAGCCATTCTTCACCTGACATATACATATTCGCACTTTTATCAGTTCTCAGAAAACTGTCAAATTCTTCTTCAGACACAAGTAGCACATCAAGCAGTCTCTCTTTCCACATAGGATAGATAGATTCTACATCAGACCAGAACTTCAATACAGAATATTCATCATAATCATCTGTATCTATGTCGGGAAACCAACATTCATCAGACTGTATATAGTCTGACAAATTTTCATATGTCAGATCTATATAATCATTTTCATTATATTCCTCTGCTTCATTGATGTTATTTAATATATCAGATACAGATGAATATAATGATTCGTATAACTTATCTTTGAAATCTTTGTCCATTATCATATTTTGATATCTCTTATATACAATATTTATCGGATAAATATACAAACAATTAGAAAGAAATAATTAAAAGAAACATACAAATTTTATATATGAAAAAAGAAAATGTACTGGTAATGTTATCGAATGGGCATGGGTCAAACACTATTGGGAAGCAATCAGCGGATGGTTCTCTCAGAGAATATGCATATGTCCGTGAGATAAGGAAACGTGTATAGAAAGACCTTGAAGAACAAGGCTACAATGTATTTGTAGTCACACCGGAAGAATGGGATGTCTCATTGAAGACTCGTGTACAGAGAATAAACAACAAATATGCTGAAGTCAAGAAGAAAAGAATGAAGGCATTCTGTATCTCAATACATGTCAATGCAGCCGGTTCGGACGGGAAATGGCACAATGCAACCGGATGGTCTGCATTCGTTTCTAACAACGCATCATAGAATTCAAAGAACCTATCTGGTTATATGTATGATGTTGCTGAATCTGTAAATATTAAAGTGAGAAAGCCTATGCCGAAACAGAAGTTCTGGCAGGCGAATCTATATATATGCAAGAACACGGATTGTCCTTGTGTTCTGACAGAGAACTTCTTTATGGACAATGAAGCAGAATGCAAGTGGCTTCTCTCAGAAAACGGAAAGAAAGCAGTGACTTATATCCATGTAGAGGGAATCAAGAAATATATTGCAAATCTTTAACTCAACTTATATAAAAAAGAAAGAGAGAAGTCAAATCCGAACTTCTCTCTTTTATTTTATTCACTCACTATAAAGGTGTGTCAGCATTCCTGGGCTTGCAAGAACAAATCTTGAAAGAGGAATCAGCATCAGCCAATGTGGGTCTTTCTTCATCCTGTAGTCTTTGTTCTGTGTCTCAAAGAATAACTTAGCCATTTGTTTGTCATTGATAGCCCGGTTGCCGTCAGTTCCATACCAAACGCTCTTGATGAAACTGTCATAGTATTTCTCATGTCCGCCAATAAGAACATAGAACTCGTCATCAATGAAATTGGAAACTGTTCCGTTGTCATATTCACTGTTGATATTTTCCATATCCTTCATTATGCAGTTCCACAGAGCACTGAAGTCATATCCGGTTTTCGGTCCGAATTTATAAAAAACACTGAAATTGTTCTTGACGAGATCCATACCTTTATAATAATCAAGCCTGAATGTATCAGACGGAAGGTTTCTCATTCTCTTGCATACTGTCATCTGTATTCCATACTTACGGTACAAATCAAACAATTTCATCATTATATTCTTATAATAGACATCAGCATCTTTCTGTTGCAGAGTCACCCTGTCACTCTTCAGTATATCACAGAATGTCTTATA